>JGI24004J15324_10000054_pt1 | contig 37420 bp, 43 predicted proteins | sample LinPmetageLP32_FD_15324 | JGI IMG/M metagenome (IMG submission 15324)
AAAGATTTGACAACAGGAAGTTACAATCTTGGGGTCGGAAGATATGCAGGTCAAAACATCACATCGGGTCAGAAAAATATTATCCTTTCTTCCTACAATGGTGCAAGTAGTTTGACGACAGGAAGTTACAATGTTCTTATTGGAAACGCAGATGTTAGTAGTGCAACAGTTGGTCAATCATTAACTATATCAGATGGTTCGGGATTACTAACATGGATTACAGCAGACAATGGCGGAGATGTAACTATACCTAGCGGTGGTCTAACAGTAGAACAAGAGTTTCAGGCTAAAAGAGGTAAGATTTCTACATTAGGAAGTAGTATTACACTATCAGATACTTATGCAGGTAAATATATTATAGTTAATAATACCGTAACATTAACATTACCTGCTAGTCCGGCTGTGGGGGAACAATATATTGTTATTAGCGACCACGCAGGGACTACTACAATAAGTGCTAATGGTAGTGATACGATGAACGGTTCTACTACTAACCAAACAATTACAACAAGGTATGAAGCAAAAACATTTATTGCTACATCTGCGTCAGCATGGATAGTGGTAGGGTGATATTATTTATCCAACAATAATAGGTATTTGTTCTCAAATAGGAAGTGCCTCTCTTTTAAGTATGGCAACATCTTCTAGTGGTAATTATGATAATGCCTGTATAGCAACTAATTCCTTAATAGGTTCACCCTTTGGTATAGCGGGCGAACTTAGTGGTGCTGAGTTTTCTGTTAATGCACAAGGGACTTTTGTAGCCACCTTGGGCATAGATGCGTATGCACTTCAACAAGTGGCTAGTAATTATGGAATTGACAGGATAGATATTTTACCCGCAGGGTATCTAAGATGGCTAGGTGGTGGCTCTCCTACGTTTGCGTGGTCTATGCTAATTGGAACTACAAGTTTGAGTAATAGTAATACTGCAAGTCTTGTAGGCACAGCCTCTACATCTCAAGACGCTACAAGTGGTATAGGACAGGTTCTTCGTATTTCTTTTCAAGTAGCGGGAAAAAGCATTACCTCTCCTGCTAGTGGTGATTCAGTATTGTTTGCAGTAAGAAGTGCTGTTACTCTTAGCGGTGTAGTTCATACCGCAAAGGTGGAGATAACACTAAACTTTGTATAGAGAATGTTTTATAAAACAAATGATGTGTGGTAAGGATATGGGTTTAAAAATAGACTATGTAACTGATTATGGTATAACTTGTAATGACGCAATTTGTGTTATGTCAAATAGTATGACTTCAAAAGAAACGATAGTAAATGTTGATGGTAGTTTTAGTAAAACTTTTAAAGTAAATTATAACGGTAAAATATATGCTTCACAGGCCGCTTACGAAGCAAATGCGATTCCTATTGGTGGTTTTGGTAATGTGTTTGATTTAAATGCTAGTGCAGGAAAAACTCAATACAATATAATTAAACAATGTTATCTAAATCTAAAAACTATGACCGGATTTACTGATGGTGTTGATTGTTAGTATAATACATCTTATATACCCTACTAGGTAATGAGACTATATGTCAGAAATGATGACGCACCCTGCATGGATAATGTGGGAAGAAGCATTGAGTGAAGAAATAGTGAATGAAATAATTGAGGCGGCAAGAGAAGCCGAACCTCAAGCCGCATCTACATTTAGAAGTGGTGAGGGCGAAGAAGATGGACACAGAAAAACACAAATTAGGTGGCTATCCGATGAAAAATATAAACCTCTTACAGAACAAATGATGTGGTATATAGAAAAAGCAAACGAACATTTTAATATAGATGTTAGTTATTTACCGCCTTTACAGTTTACAGAATACAAAGATGTTGGTTATCATTATGGTATGCACCATGACATTGATTGGAATAGACAAGATGGTATGCACCGAAAGGTAAGTATTGTAGTGCAATTATCAGACCCCGAAGATTATGAAGGTGGGCAATTAACATTTAGTCATACGCAAAACCCCGACCCTGTAGCCCTTGCTAAGAAAGGTACAGTTATATGCTTTTGTTCTTATTATGAACATGGTGTATCACCAATTACTAAAGGTAACAGAACAAGTTTAGTCGGTTGGGCCGAAGGTCCTCGTTGGAAGTGATTTTTTGGGAGAAGTAAGAGCAGGTAAAATAGTATATATTGCACCTGAAAAGTCATATACCAATGTAAACATTGAAGAGACACCTCATGGGTTCAAGATTTACCGAAGAGGTAGCGAAAGGGCATTTACAGTTATACCGCATTCAGCAGTCAAACAAGTAATATACGATAGAGAGGAATAAATATGAATAATACAACAACAGAAATGTGCTTAAACGCACTTAACGAAACAATAGATTGCATACCAATAGAATCATCTTCTTTATTTGATGATATAGAAATAGTGCTTTTGGCCGTAGCCGCATTATTAGGTATTGCCGCTTGGGGTATTAAAAAATATAAAACTCTAAATGCAGATGGTAAAATTACTTTAGATGAACTTATAGATTCAATAGGCGAGGTTAAGGAGAAAGCCGCAGAAGCAAAAGAAGAAGTAGAAAAAATAGAGAAAACTCTTGATTCTCATAATGTTTCTGAATTAAAAGAAATGCTAAAAGAAGCAGGACTTTCAGTAAAAGGCAAAAAAGCAGACCTTGTGGCTCGATTGGAAGCACACATGGGTGAGGCTTAGTGGCCGCATCAGATGTTATTTCAATAAGATTAGATAACATAGAGAATACTGTCGAAAGACATGAAAGACTAATTGAACAATTGGTTCAATCTCAAGTTAGTATGCAAACAGGTCTTGCTAAAGTGGCTACCGAGTTAGAAATAACTAACGGCTTAATAGGGACATACATGGGTAATATGCAAAAAATTATTTTTACCTTAATAGCAATAGTAGCAGGGGCTATGGGTATATCCACACAAATGTGATAATATGACTAGCGATATAGAAAAATGGAATACTTGGGTAAAACATTTAGGTTCTACTACTGCTAATACATCTGTTACAGTTAGTAATATTGAAAAGACACTTAAAGAATACCAAACTACAAACAAGCGTATGCTTTGGTTTAACACGTTATTATTATTAGGGGTTATTGGTTTAAATGGTATTTTATTGTTCTACAAGTGATGTGGGCCAAAGACTAGGTTTAAATAGCGCACAAAGGGTGCAAGCAGGTAACACTTTACAAATAGCAATTCGTAGAGCCTCTATTGAAATAGAGCAAGTTTTTAATGACTATGGTAGGTCTAATCCTGTTGTATTAGAAACTACCACTAATGGGGCTGTATCGGTAGGAGATACCACTATAACACTAACTAGCGCAAGTGCTTTCGCTAGTGCGGGTAGCGGTAATATTGACGGAGATACAATATCTTGGACAGCAAAATCTAATAATGATTTAACAGGCGTTACAGGTATTTCTATTGCACACGCAAGTGGTGTTACGGTTCAACAAGGTGAGTTTGCTCACGTTCTTAGAGAAATATGTGGAGATATAGCGGCGGCATATTATATGGAAGATGAATCCACATTTCATACAGGCGGAGATACATTAAGGGGTAATGTATTAAGAGAGAGAGGTACTAATAATTTAGTTAGGTTAGCACATCTTGGCTCTTTTAGTTGAGGTGTATTATGGCTAATAAATTAACTGATTATGGTATGACAACCAAAAGTGCTTCTAAAAAAAGTGGGTTTTCGCAACTTAAAAAAAGAGGAAATAAAAAAGACAATAAAGGCATTTTTGTTGATATAGAAAATCTTTATTATCCGGGTTATCCGGCTATACCTTTAATGGATATGGCCGCTAGAGTAGCCGCAAGAGAAGCAAATAAAACAGAAGAAGAACTTAAAAAATATATAAGAAGTCTAGGTAGTTATTCTACTAAAAATAGAGCAGATTTAAAAAGAGGCGGTTCGCAAGTACATAAATCATCAAGCCCTTTTAAAAGAAGTAAATATCAAACAGGCTCTACTATTTCAACAGATAATAGAACGGGTAGATATGGTTTTGAACAAATAACAAGAAAACAATCTAAAAAAGATACATTAGGATTTAGTGTATTTTTTGATAAAAAGGCTTTTGATATTATAAGTAAAGAAATAAGTGCGTTAGTTTATTTAAAAGCAGAAGAATTAATAAAAGAATTGGCTATAAAAACTGTAACAACAACAAGAAGTAAAATTAAAAATAAACAAAGTTTTGCAGGTACAACAGTAGAAAAAATAAGAAAAAATCCTTTTAGGGGCGAAGCAAGAATATACGATACTTTGGCTGAATCTTTATTTTATTATCAAAAGAAAAAAGGGGCTTTACAATATGGTAAACCTATAAACCCTATAACTTCTTATGGTATTGGGTCTTTTAATTATACAAGTAAAATAATTAAAGTTACTAACAATGATAAACCTACAGGTATTTTTGGTAGTAGAATGGATGGCGGAAAGTTTGGTGGTGTAAGTAATAAAAGCCTAACTCAATTGTATTCACAAAAAGTAGGAAAATACAAAGCAAAATCTAGTCCAAGAGGCGGATATGAAAAATTAAAAGGAAAGGTGGCTTAATTATGACAATAGCAACAACTACACAATACTGGAATAGTAGAATGAATGGTACAGACCCTATTGGTTTAACAGGTAATTTTCAAGATGCTTGGACTGCCGCATCCGGTGGTGGTTCTGCATCCGGTGGTAATTGGGTTATAACAAACGGAACATATACAATAACACCTACTACTAATACAGCATATACATTTGTTGTTTGTTTGTCTTATAATACAGCACCTAATAATAACGAAGTACTTATAAAATTAGATAATGGTACGCATAAAGTAGAGGTAAAAGGAACAGGTAATGCCACATCACTTAAATTAGTAGGTACTACAACAACAACTATAAATGATTTAGATTTACTTTTAGCGGAACAAAACCCTGTACCATTAGTTTTAAGATTAACTTTAGATTCTACGGGTGTAGCAAAATTATACACACACGAAATTATACAAAATGATAGTGCAGAAACCGCTTTTTATACTGTTACAGGTGCAACAGGTTCTTCTAAACTCATACAATGGGGTAATACTAATGGTTCTATAAAATGGTCTAGTGTATATTACTCTAAGTTTGGTTCTTTTAACCCCGAACAACTTATGGTTTCAGATTTTGCACAAGATACTTTATCAAGGATGGGATTAGGTATAGTAGAAGCACTAAAAGACTCTAAAAGATTATATTTAAAAACCCAAGTACCAAACAGTAGTATTATATACGGTTATGATTTATCTTCCGATATGACAAATAGATTATCAAGTCCTAATATCCATATTTTATTAACTAACGTAGGCTCTCCTACTTTTGATTCTTTAGGTGGTAGTAAAATAACACAAAATTATGATGTAGAAATATATGTTGTCGTAACAGGTACTAACTATGAAAACTCATACAGAACAGGTATGAATATTTTAGGTGAGGTATTTGACGAACTATACACAAAAACAGGTGTATTGGCTACTACAGATAGTATTACAAGTTATAGTGCTTTATTAGATACTAAAATGGATGATGACGAAACCGTGTGCGTACACCAATTAACTCTTACATATATGCGTAGAATAGATATGAGACATAGATAATATTGATAAGAGACTCTCAAGGTGGTAAGTACTAACTAGAGGTAATAGTATGACAAGCGAGTTTAATAATAGATATGTTTCATTAGATAGAGAAACCGGCTACGGAACAGGCGCAACAGCAGAAATATTCGGAGAAGTAGATGATGAATCATTTGCTATGTCTTTCGATATGCTTTCAAGAAGCGACATAAGTAGACAAATCTCATCAAAAATGCAAACAGGAACAGAATATTCAGATGGAACGATAAATATGGCGGCACAAATAGACGATTTCTTAGGACACGTCTTACATGGTGTTTTACCCGATGATAAAAGAACATTAGTGGGTTCTGCACAATTACATACTATGAAACCTGCATCTTACGCTCTTAGTGCGAGAACTAATGCTAGTACTTTTAATGTTATTAACTATCCCGACAGTGGGGTTGGTCCCGATACTATTAATGCGGATTCTTACTGTACATATCAAGGAGATGTTTACAGATGTATAACAGCAATTTCTAGTGCCGAGGCTTTTACTGCCGCAAAATGGTACAAAATTGGTTATCCTTCTTTTACCGTAAGAGTAGGTAGAGAATCAAAAGAACACACCTTTACAGGTATGATGGTTGATAGTTTTAGCCTAACTGCTAACGTAGGAGAATACGTTATGGTAAGTGCTGATTTCGTAGGTAGGGCTGAAAGTGCAATAGCGGCATTAGATACACCTAGTTTTTCCGGTGAGGCTTTAAATGCTTTACACTTTGCTAACGGTAATGTTTACTTTAATTCTGACGCTGATGGTTCATATGGTAGTGCAACAGCAACAATTAAAGGAATATCATTAGATATTTCTATGAATAGAGATACCGACAACGCATACGGATTAGGTTCTTCTACATACAGTACTGCACCTGCTTCTCAATTAATGGAAATTACAGGTAGTATTGATTTTAACGAAGTAGTTTATACAACTACAACAAATGCACCTACATGGGCTACATTAATCCAAGAAGGTGGGCTAGAATACAGCACGGCGGCACAAGCATACGATGACACTTCTGTTATGAAACTAGAGTTTTTAGAAGAAGGTGCGGCAACCAACAAAATGGTTATTGAGTTATTCCACCTAAGATTTGACGCACCAACAGGTGCAGGTGTTAGTGGAAGAGATACAAACACAATGACAGTAGGATTTACCGCATTAGTAAACCCTGTATCGGGTAAATCAATAGAGATAAGTTATCAAGGTACTGCTTTGTCTAACTCTTCATACCCGCAAATAGGTTACTGAGGTGAATAATATGGAAACATACGAAGATAAAGAAGGAAACATTTGGTCTAAAGAAATAAAAGATGGTAGATTGGTTGAAAAACTTATCAAACCAAAGAAAGTAGCACCAAAAAAGAAGGCTACTAAAAAATCTAAAAAACAATGAGGTGCTAAAATGAGAATATTAGTAGCAAGTAAGGATATAAATGTTTTAGCCGCCGCATTAGGGCAACACCCTGCTGAACATATTTGGTGGTGGTGCGAAGAATCAAGAAGAAAAGAAGGTTATGCTTTCGGTTTACTAAGATATAGAATAATAGAAACACCTACAAGAGAACAAGCAATAGATTTAGGTTGGGATAAAGTAATGAAAGCGTTGCCTCGTTCTTTTACGCCAAAAGTAGATGAAGAAGAATGAATAATAGGAATACCTTCATAAACACTTTAGGTGTTTGGGAAATTAAAGAGGATGGAACAGTTCGTTTAATAAGCGAGGCGGAACCACCTAAACAAAATAAAAAGAGTGATAAATATGCCGGTACTAAAAAAAGAAATAGAATTAAATGATGGAAGTAAGATTTGGGTTAAACAAGCGTCGGGTATGGCGAAACTCAAAATAACTAATATACAGGCTAGAGCCTTTAGAGACATGAGTCATGCAGGAGAGCCTAGTGAGTGGACTACACAACAAAATGAAGAGTTTGCTAATAAAATAGAAGAAATGGGCGGCGGAATGCAATCACAAATAGAAGAATGGATTCCTAAGTGTATATTAACAGAAGGTTTTGATATAGATACTCTTACCTTTGAAGAATTACAGGATATTTTACTATTCGTTAGAGGCGATATAGAAGAAGGCGCAGTCCCTTTATAGACTTTATTAGAGTAGCCCCCTCTCTATGTATGGCCTTCAAGGGGGTTTTACCCTCGGACCTATTTGATAAATATGACTGCGAAGGCGGTGCATATAAAATGCAATTAGATATATTAGTTGCTATGGATATAAACGATAAAATTAAAGAAGCCACGCAAGATGCAAAGACAGATGCTAAAGGTGCAGTAGCAAGAAGGGACCAAAGAAGAGAACAAAGAAAACACTTATCAGACGGTGGGGGTGTTCTTAAAGCACTTAGAGATAGCGGGGTCCATATAAAGGGCGATAGTGGAGATAGTGTTCAACAATGAATGAAAAAAAGAATATAGGCGTGAGGTGGTAAAATGACGCAGGGTGCATCCCGAATTGTATTCGACATTATGGGTACATTCCAAGCAAACAGACTACTAAAAGACGCTAAAGCGGCAAGCGTAATGTTTCAAGCAATTATGCTTGATGCCGTAACAGGTATTCAAGATGCAGGTATAGCCATAGGCGACCAATTTGGGGCGTTTATGGAATCGGTAATACCCGTAGCAAGAGAAATAGAAGAAGGAAGAATAGAGTTAGAGAAGTTTTTGACAGCCGCACACGATTTCTCAGCAGTACAACAAGAAGTTACAGAATTAGGTTTGAGTTTTGGATTTGCGGCTGACGAAGCCTTTGAAGCATCTGCTAGAATGGCACAATTAAGCGGTGTTATGGGTCCGGGTACAATGGGCGTAGGTACTGAATTAGGTATGCAGTTTGGTCTAATAAGTGGTATGAGTACCGAAGGTGCTATGCAACGTATGATTAACTTACAACAACAAACTCATTTTATGACAAAGGGTATAGCAGAAAACGCTTCTGAACAAGAAAGACAAAATCAAATTAGGGCTAACTCTATAAAAGTTCTCGACCAACTTAACACAGTAGAAAACAGGTCTGCCGCTACTATGGAACAGATTACCTATGTTATGAATCAATTCGCTTCACAGGCACACTTAACGGGACAAAGTATTGCTAGTATGGCGGCTATGTCAGCCGTTCTTATTGAGGCCGGTGAAGAACAAGGTAAGGGTGGTAGAGCCTTGCGTATGATATATGCTAGGTTAGGTGCTAATACAAACGGGGCGGCAGACGCATTCCATAATTTAGGTATTGCTACAAAAGATGCAGAAGGAAACTTAAGAGATTTTTCAGATATAATGAAAGACCTAAACAAAATATATCCCGATTTAACTTCTGCTGAAAGAACAAGATTGGCTCAACAAGTAGCAGGTAATAGACATTATACTAGATTTTTAAAGTTAAGCGAAAACTATAATAGGGTTTTAGAGTTAGAGTTTGAGGCTCTTATGAGATTATCCCCTGCTTTAGAAGAAATACAAAGAAGAAGAGATACAGATTTATTCCAATTACAGGAAGCGGAAGCAAGACTTAAAAATTACACAGGTGCTATCGGGTATGGACTTATGCCCGCTTTAACACAAGCCACTAATAGACACGCTGATTTTAATAAAGAATTAGCCATAATAGTAGGTAGTGATGGTATTCTTGGTAAAGGTATAGGACAAATGTTTGCCTTTGGTTCTGAAATGAAAGATTTAATAGGACCTATGGTAAATCTAATGGTAAATATGCAATCATTAAATGTAGCGTTCCAAACCCAACAAACAATAATGAGAGCATTAAACCAAGAAGAAATTGTTAATCAAAATGCTTACGGTAATAAAAACCAAGTACTACAAAGTCATACAAGTTTGATGTTTCAATTAAACTCATTAATTACAGAACATAGTAAAAGATTAGAGTTTAATACTCTTGCGGCAAAACATGGGGTAGAATTAACTAAAGCCCAAATAGATGCAGAATTATTATTACAATCATCTTTCCATAATACTAATAAACAATTAAAAGGTAAAATATTAGGCCAAAACTTAAGTGCTACAGTAACTAAAAGAGATATAGAAAATACAAACTTACAAATACAGACTCTACGAAGAGAAGAACAACAGTTAAGAAAAACCGCACAGGCTGAAAAACTTCGTCATTCTCTTTTAGGTACAAGGCCTACAGACGGCCTAGAAGCCCATAAAAATAGTAATAAATACAAGAATGCCGTAATAGCGGTAAAAGAGTTTGATGAATCTTTAGAGCAAGCAAAACAAGCAGAAGAAAACCTAACTAATCATATAATAACAACTACGCCTATTATTAATGGGTACGAAACAGAATTAGACCAACTAAACAGTACTTTAAGAGAGACAAAAAGAGCGACAAATGCGTTAGGTATAGAACAAGAACAAACTGCTGAAAAAATGAATAACTCTTTGAATAAAATAGGTATGTCTCAAACAATAACTATGCAAAAAGACCAAGAATTAAGAACTGAAAAAATTAAGGCTGTAGCCATAGAAGCCTCTCTTATGCAAAAACTTTCTACTAACTTTATGATGGCAGGTTCAGCCATGATGATGTTTGGTAAAGGTCAAACAAGTATGAGGGTTGGTATGTTGTTAAACATAGCAGGTATGGTTACTATGTTTAGACAAATGCAACTAAATGCTGTTGAGAGTGGTAAAAGTATTATGCTTAATATGCAAGAAACATTATCGCTTTTTGGTTTAGCAAAGGCAAAAGAAGTAAATGTAATAGCAACTAACAAAGTTACTCTTTCAAGGTATCAAGAATCAGTAATTATTTATAAACAAATAGGTCTTATACAAGGTCTTATAGGGGCTAGAAACATAGAAACAATTACCGAAATGAAAAATAATGCGGTAAAAAAGGTAAAAATAATACTAGAAGCAGGTATTATTGCTACTACAAGTGCATTAATAACAGCAACCTATATTAAAATAAAAGCATTTATGGCTGAAAGAATAGCCATGATTAAAAATATAAGTATTAGTGGTATAGTAGCGACTGTCAATACAATAAAGGCGGCAACATTTACCGCAGTAGGTGGTGCGGCCATTTTTGCCGCAGGTGGTATATTAGCGGCGGGTAAAGCGGCGGTAGTAGCCTTTGCGCCTTACGCTCTTTTAATAGTAGCCGGTCTTGCTTTGGTAAAAGTATTAGAGACGTTAGGTGTTTGGGACACTTCTATACCGGACTTTGCATCTCAAAGTTCAGATTTAAATATATATAAAGCATCAACAGAAGATTTAGTAGAAGCCCTTAAAGATGAAACTTTAACGGTAAAAGGATTAACTTCTTCTCTTGCTGACCTTGCGGCAGAAAGAAAGACATTAGTAAATCAAGATTCTGCCGCCGCAGATGAAAGAATAGCACAAATAGATAAGGTAATGTCTAAAGAACAAATGCTAATAGATATTTTGACAGCAAGAATGTATGATGAAAATAACTTACCTGATATAAGTACGGCACTTACAAAAAATGCAATAGAAGAATATAAAGATGGGTTGTCATGGTGGGAAAGAAATATGCCTAGTTTATCAGAAGATATTACAATAGGAGATTCTACTTTTTCTAATTCTAATAACGCTATGGAAAATTATTCAAAAGACTTTGAATCCTTTGCAGAAAAATATCCCGAATTAGCAAAAATGATTGATGAGGCTAATATTACCACAAGACAAGGGGTTCTTGATTTATTAGAAAGTCTACAAATGGGCGCAGATGCTTTAACATCAGCAGAAATGAATATGTTAGGTGCTATGGTAGATGGGTACACCGAAGCAGACGAGGCTCTACAAAACTTTAACAATACAAGAGAAGAATTATTCTATGGATTTTCTTCTGACAAACTAACAGGTAATCTAGTTAAACAAGTAGTACAACAGGGGGTAGAAACTCTTATAACTACCACAGAAGTAATTATGAGTAATACGTTTAACGGTATGACTACTACACAAGCGGCAAATCAAATATTAGATGAGATAGAGAGAGGCGCAGGTTTAAGAGGCATGAATCTTAGTAACGCATAGGTGATTTAATGGTAAGACACGTTACGAGTATGTATAGTATTTGGCTTGCCGGATATTATGATGACTTTATGGGTGCTAGGGCTATCTCAGATGATTTTAATACACCTACTAATACATATTCTACAGGTGTTTACGCAAGCACACTTACACATTTTGGAAATCCTATGAATGGAGAGGCTACTCTAAATCAAAGATATAGATTTAGTATTGCTGATAGAAACTTAATAGGCTCTACACACGTTGATAATGTAGATAGTACTAATCAGTATCTTAAAAATAAAGGTGCGTTTGAATGGTTATCTTACGACAGCATAAGACAAAATGCAGAAAAATGGGAAGGTAGGGCGCAACTACAATATCCCGATGGGCATATTTCTAATAGATATGCTTTTAATAATGTAGAATTAGAAGGTAGTAACGCTAGTGATTGGTTATTAATTACAAACGGCAACGATACGGAAGGTAGGTATTTAATTCCTACGGGAGATAACGATGCTACTTTTGGTAGAAGCAGTATGAAATCATATTACAATGGAAGTGGCCCTCATGATACTAATTATGTTAGTAAAATTGCGGGAAAAATAGGTGCTGTTGGGGATTTTATACAAAGAGCGCATTTAGCGGGTGTTTGGATGGGAGAAACATTGGCTTTTAATGCTACAAGCACAACCCCTGTTAATTTGTTTGCGCCTGTTTCATCTCCATCGGGACAGCCTTTTTTGTGTGTACAAACTTGGAGAAATAGATACAATGATAGTATTGGAAAACCACAATTAGTTTATGATGGTCCTTTAAACAGCCTATTAGATGGTGATATTTTTACCGCAAGAGTAGCAGTAAGGGCATTTAACGGTTCAACCGGCGGAACGGGTTCTGTTGAAAATGGAAAAATACCTACTAATTTGACATTTAAAATAGGTTATCCTGCTTCACAAAAAGGTATAACTACATCTTTGGGATTTTCAGGTACGCCCGCAATTAGTTATGTTATTGATTTGTCAGCCTCTTCTTTAAGTTACGATTTACTAGGTCTACAATATGAAAGCACTACAGAATCTAATATATTTAATGATGATATGTGGTTAGATGTAGATTTTGTCTTAAACTATAGTGGTAATAGTGGTGCAGGTACTTTTGATGTTTATATTAACGGAACAATAATTGCTTCTAACCAAAATATGTATGGTAGCCCTAATGCGGGAGATTTGTACGGTTATGAAATTGAGGCATCCCCAACAGCCGCATGGTTGGGAACTACTACTACATTAATGATTGATAGAGTGGGTCTTGTTAGATATTTAACAGACGCTAAAAACTACAAAAGTTATGATGCACCTATACAAAATATGAATATTTCTATGCCGGTAAACGGTGTATCTAATTGTAAAATTGTTATTGCTGATGACCCCCAAAAAGAATCGGGCGGTACAGCAAATCTCAATGTTGGTATGCGTTCTCAAGATTATTTACATAACCTAAAAAATATATTTAGTGGTGATACCCCCGTTGATTGGTCTTTGTTAGTTTTTGCTAGTCAAACACCAAGAATAGATAGGCCGGTATGGAGAGGTATAATAGATAAAATGTCTATAAAACAAAGAAACGATGATGGTAGAACAATAACATTAAATGCTAATGATAATCTTAATTTATTAGATAGACAAATACCACTATGGGAAGTAGGGCAAAAAAGCCTTAGTAATAATACAGAAACACCTCATTATTGGTTATATGATGCACAAGGATATAAACAAATTATGAATCTAGGTACTTTACCCTTAAAAACACTTAGTAATAAAGTCGGGTTTGATGTAGATGATTCTTATTTAGAAGTAAACAACCAAAGAACACAATTAGGTTCGGGCCATCCTATACAAATGTACAATAACGAAGATACAGTTTTCGGCCCTAACGATTTAGAAGCACAATACGAAGGTTTATTTTCTCAAGGATTCAGTCAAGATACTAACGGTAAAACAGTTATAAACTTATTAGTAGGTCATGGTGTTACTCAAGGTTCTACTGCTGTTATTAGGGGCTCTAATAATGCGGCTACTAATGGGTCTTATACCGTAGATTCTGTAACAAGTCTTTCTGCTACTTTTAGTGCAAGTGATGTACCTTATGTTACACCTACTGCTAAAATAGTATATGCAGGTAAATATCTAGGGGAAACAAACGCATCTTCTATTATACTTAGAATAGTACAACCCGGCACAAGTGCTTTTTATAGTCATTATATATCATGGCGTAGGGCTGAAAATGGATATAACGCATTACCCAATTCTAGTTCAGACGAGGCTACATCAGAATATGTTACATTTTTCTTTGATGCTGACCCTGTTTTGCTTATAAACGATGAGTTTTGTGTAAGTGATGTTACAATAGGACTTTCTTCTAATGCTAGTTATGATGGTAAACACACAGTAACAGGCGTTAAAAAAATTATGAATTACTATGATACAGGCTCAATAATTAATCCTTTTTTGTGGGTTGTTACTACATCAACAGATTACAACGGTATTGAGTTTGTAGCATCAGGTAAGGCTTATACCGATAAAGATGGATTAAGAGATACTAATGATAGAAAAAGTATTTCCCTAGATTCATGTACTATAGCAAGCACAGCAGGTAATTTTGATAAAGTAAAAACCAAACCAATACACGCTAGATGGATGCGAGATTTACCTAAGAGTCTTTGGTTTCAATATCACTTTGGTAAAATAAACCGTACTGCTTTGTTTAGAGATAGTATTTCCACAAAAGTAAATGCCGGAGACAATAAAGTAGAAATACCACAGGCCCTATATAATAATTTAACTACTAATCATAAAAGTGGTGTAGCACAATTAAGTAGTATTGATAATACTACTATATTTGTGTACACAGGTCTTATTAGTAGTGGTAATAAATATTATCTTATAGGATGTAAATATATTACAAAAACTTATTATACTTCTACTGGCAAAGTATCAATTTTAAATGTTTCTAATGATTATAAACATCTTTGGCTTCTTTGGTCTGATATGAGAAATAACGGTAGAGCAGATGCAGACGGCTCTACAAGAAAAAAAGATTTTGGTTTGCAGTACCCAACAACAGATAATTATGAAGTCTCTCTCTATTATGTAGACCAAACAGATACAGATGGAAATATAGATAAGTTTGCTAACTTAAAAATAGGGGAAGATATAGATATATGGAATGTAGATGCTACAACCGAACCTGTTAGCGGTGCGGCGTTTTCTAAGACACCCGATTATTCTTTAGGCAATCCGGTAAATATTACATACGCCTCTAACCAATTATTAATTAGTGGTTTAGTAAATAATACTTGTAATACTACTAATGGAGATGCTACTATTACGATGGGTAGTACCGCTTCTATTGTTGTAGGTATGTCTGTTTCCGGTACAGGTATTCCTAGTGGTGCGACAGTATCTAGTATAAATAACTCTACTACTTTTGAATTAAGTGTGGTTGCTACTGCTTCTAACAACCCTATCACTCTAACTTTTGGGCCAACAACTACAAATTATACAGTAGGTTCTTATGCTACTGTATATAATAGCCTACACTATGATGGTACTTATGAAATAGCATCTATTACTGGTACAAGTGCTATTGTCTTAAAAGGTGTTACCGCAGGTACAAATACTAATGCAGTAGTAGGTAATGTAATGGTTGCACCGGCAGAAGCCTCGGAAACAGATTTAAGTATTTATCAAGATTGGGAAAATAAAGCGGGTGCATTTATAGTTATAGATTCGGCTAGGTTTTTCAATCTAAACACCCTAGCAAACAAAGGTGCATCAGACCAAGTAACAGGAAAAAATACTGATTTAGGGGATTATGTAGCAACGGTTGAGGGATTCCCTGCACTAATAGATAATTATTATGCGGAAGCAATATCTTCATATAAAAATACAGCCGCACCTATTTCTCCACATCCTAATAACCAAAGGTTAATATCGGATTTGACAACAGCAGACGAAGGTTTGATAATGGGGGATAGAGGAATACCTGTTGAATCTACGGCTAATTTTAATTATACAGGCGCAGGTCTTATAGTAGTAGATATTGCCGATAGTGATGATACAGTAGAATATTATTTTGCTTGGAAATATAAATTAGATACAGCAGTAGTAGGTACAGGTATAACAATAACATCTTACAATAGAACGCAAAACATTACTACCACAAATCCTACTAACACAGTAATAACAAAAATAGGAGAAACCTTTCAAACAAAAGGTGTTAAAATTGGTATGGTTATTAAAAATACGACAAAAGAAACTAGGCATAATGTATTAGCAGTTTTAAGTGAAACTCAAATAGTAGTTTCCGGTACATGGTCTGCTACTCAAAGCGATACTGATGATTATACTTTGCCTGTACAATTGGCTAATGCGTTTTTAACAACTGCCGACCATATTACTTCTTCAATAGAAACTTCTTCAACAGGCGTAGAAAATGAAATATGGGCTTTATACACACCACTACTAAAAGGTAATATGGAAGGTATAGGTGTAAATGTCAGCCAAAGAATAGCAGGGGATAACCCACAGGCTGATTTGGTTGTTGTACACAACACAGTAAGCAGTCAATTTATGCTTAGGTTATTAATGCACGTTGAAGGAGATGTACAAAGTAAAAATAGTGGTAGTTTTTACGACAGCGATAAGTTTAGGTTGTTGTGGAATGCGGCAATTATGAAATCGTGGACACCTAAAACAAGATTGGGTACTATGTTTGATATAAATAATGTGCCTATCACATCTCTTATGACTACCTATAATAGTATCTCTAGTAATGATGGCTACGGAAGTATCGTAGATAGCCGTACTAAGACGATTCTAAGCACGGTAGAGGATGCAAGGGGTAAGAGTGGCTTCGGCGTAGAAAACGGGCTTAAAACAACCTTCTCTTACTTGATAGGTAGAGACAATAGATTTGAATATAGACCTAAGTATAATAGCGGTTTAATTTTAACAAGAGAAAACGTAACTATATCTGATTTAAGTACTGATGTAGCAGGTCAAATAACAAATGTTAGAGTGTATTATAACAAAGGATATTCTTTTGTAGATTACCCCAACACATCTTTAACAGATACTACTAGATGGACAGTATTAGAATACCCAAAAATAATTAGTAGTTTAGAAGCACGACAAGTAGCAAAACAAAAATATAATCAAGTTAAAAACTCTAGGTTATCAGTTACGGTAAAACCTATTTTAGAAAATAACCATAATAATAAGATGATAGAAAGCGGTAGATACGGTTATATAGCCGACCCGCAACTAGCCTTACAAGGAAATGATTATAACACCGGAAATATAAATAAAGGTAATTCTTGGACTATTTTAGGTACAGGTGGCGTACCCTTTTCAGGTATGACTAACGGGTTAGATGGGAATATGAAAACTTCTACTGATTTGTACCACCGATACGGTAAATCAGCCTTTACACATACTGCTGATGACGTGGCTTGGGCTGATAATTATTATTGGTATGGTTCTAGGTCTATAAGTTATGCTATGCAGATAGTTCATGTACCTAATTTTACCCCAAAAGCAAGTAACACTAGCGGAGAGTCATTAAGAGTATTTGTAGCATTAACTGACACATCTGTATCTTCAACAATAGACGATTGCGAGTTTAGAATACATCTTTGTGATTATAGTTTTGATGGCGTAAATAGAACCCCTACTTTAAAATCCACCACATTTAAAAATGTAAAACATAGTGGTTTTTATGAAATAGATATACCTAGTACTTATGGCGCAGTAACAAATGCAAAAATAGTAGTTAGTTTTAACGCAGAATATTGTCGTGCTTTGCTACGTCATAGGTGTGGAAACCCTACCGAAGTTGGTAGTGGGGCAACAGCAGGACAATTAGTAGTACTTAAAAATGCAAATGCAGTAGAAGGTATAAGTACGGGCTTTATGAAAACAGGAAATACAAACAGTATTTTCCCTCTAGGTGGCAGAAAATATTCAGAAATGTATGGTGGGTTTACTACTGCTAGAAATGAATGGTACGCACCTAGAATACATATTACTAATGATTTATCCTATATCCCTGCTACATATTTAAGTTTTACAGATGCAGGTATAGGTTTATCTACCGCAGAAACATTAACTATAAAAAGTATCAATTGGAATGTAGTATCGGGTTCTAAAGAAGATATACAACTTGAATTAGAAAGAGATGAGTCTTTATCTAGTGGTGGTATTTTAGGATTCTTATTCCCAAATCAAGGAAAGACAAGACAAGTTAGTAGTAGTATAACAGGAAAAGATACTGAACCTATTACTGTTTTTAAGACAAATAGAATACCCCAAGGTAGTACTTCTAGCGAACAAGTACAGACGGATGGACAAAGTACATCAGCGAATGGTTTTACACAATCAGACGACTCAAAAGGAGATACGATTACTACTTCAACAGGGGCGGTAGGGATAGGAAAACTTAGTAAAGGTGCTTACGGTAAATTAAACGGTAGGATGTCTTTGATGAATGATAATCTAAGTCATAATTCTAAGTTTAGTATCTTAGGCCAACAGAAACCACCTAAAGTACCTACGTTGTTTAAGGGAATAGAAGGTATGGATGTAGATATACAAACTGCAAGCGGTAACGCATCTGTAACATCTGATGGATATATACTAGCAGGTAAAGGTAGGGTAGATTTATTAAATGAAAGTCCTACTACTACTACTTTTGAATCTACTTTGCAGACCGAGTTTATAATTCCCGATGATGTAGTAAATAATAATATTTTAATTACGGCAAAACTAAGTCATGGTATAGGTGCATCTACGACTAAAACTGCTATTCTTTATACAACCGCAATTATTGAAGAAACAGGAGAGACAATATCTAATACTATTCGTGTACAAACTAACTCAAAAGAAAAAATAGTAGAGTTAATACCACTTAATGCTTTAGATGGTGTAAAAGCAGGTAATAAAATAACCGTTAAACTTACTAGAAAAGCGGCAACAGGTGATGATAATTCAGATAGAAATAGTGTTTTACTAAAAAGTATTAAGGTAAAACTAAATAGAGCATCTGCACCTGTTAGTGGTACATCTAATAAGTTTGAGATTCAGTAATTATCTCTAAGACTTAGTATATTTTGTGCTTTGTATCTACTTATACCTTTAACATCCATCAAAGATTTTTGGGTGTTTTTATTCATAAGTAATTTAGGTAAACTACCAAACTCTTTTAGTAAATCTTCTGCATTTTGTACTGAAATACCTTTAAGGGAACATAAAACAGCGACTCTAGGGTCTAAATTGCTCATTTCTACTGCGCTTTTAGTTTGTTTTTCCATAACATTAAGTCCGGTAGCCTCTTTTACTTGTGTTTGTGTGTGGTTTATGACCAACCATTCTACAAAATCATCCATAGTAGTCAATTCCATGTATTTAATTTTAGGAAATCTTTGATAAAATGTCATTTTAAATTGCTGATTTACTTTTTTCATCCTAGACATTTCTATTGCTATCTGTTTTGCTGACGGTCTACCACCATGAATGTATGGCTTTAGTTTAGTTCCATAAACTACTAACATAGGGTTATCAAAATCTTCTTGTAATTCTCTTAACTGATGTACTATTGTTCTACCATTTCTCCCTAGACCTAGAATACTTCTGTATAAATCATTTATTTCTTTTGCCTCAATTCCCCAAGAACCTATTCTATAATCAGAAGAAGTCATCCTTAAAACTTGGGCATTTTCTTCACCCAATCTCATTAACAATTTATTAACTACTTTGGGGTTTTCTCTATCGTCTATCAGAAGCACATTTGTTACAGTATTATTACTCTATTTAAGAGGATTGTTTTTCCATACTACAATTCATACATACAGGTGGCATATTTTTAGGGTAAAGGAAACCCAATCTACTTTTACAGAAACCGCATTCTTCATTTATCATTTCAAAAAATACTCTTGAATGTTTAGGTGTTCGCATCATACTATTTTCTCCTTGTACCGTCATCCCGCCAACAAGATGCTTCACATAATCCTCTTGTCTGTAGCCACGAACATGAGGGTGTTCTCTCGTAGTTAAGTAGACTTCTAACGTGCTTTCTACTTGTGTATTCGTTAAAGTCTCTCCACCCTAATGTAGATATAAAATCTATAATTTCTTCGGTAATATCATTCTTTTGTTTTACCGTTAATGTAGAAGGGGGTGCAAACCACCTAAGATTCTCATACAGATGTTGAGCCAATGCTATTCTAACTTCATGTCTAGGATTCTCATGCCTCATAGCATTATCTATACACGGTGGAATAGGTATCTGACTAGCAGAAGTTATTGTTCCGTCAAAACTACCCGTAACAGGTAAGTATTCTACTTGTAAAGGATTATTAGCAATCCATTTTATGATACTAAAGTTTGATTGATTTTCTTTTCCCTTAAATGGGTCATTAATTTTTAATGAAGGGCTAGGCCTTTCCGGTATCTTATATCCCAAAGGGTCTGCTTTGAAAGCATCTAAGTCTACATTAACAGCCCACTTCTTTCTAGTAGTGTTATATGTATCAGGTATGCGTGTAAGTTTAAGGGGATGACCAACACCATCTAGTGTTTTTAGCCCCTTAGCCACCTCTCTCTCGTATCTATCAACGTGCTTGGCTATGGTTGTACCTATAACATCCTTATCGAACATCTGATGGATATGAAATCCTCTACCCGTAAAGACTAACCTTACATCTCCCTTAAGTCTATTTAGTAAAACCGCTACATCTCTTTTTACATCATCGAGAGTCCCACCCTCTACAATATCAAAATCCCACCATGCTCTATCCATAATAACTGTCTCAGAATCTACCTTCCAAGACATATTAGGGTGCATCTGCTGAAAACTATACAAAGAGGTATAGCAAGAGGATTTACCATTAATACTTTTAACGTAATTATCATATTCCTCTTGAGATTTACAAATCTTACGCCGTAAGCCAATCTCTCTAGGAAAACTAAGCATAAAATCACTCTTCTTTCTTTTGTTTATTACCACATTTACAAGTAATTACGGTAATTTCTTCGGGGTCTGCCCCTTCTTCACCTGTTACTCTCCACATCAAATCTGAGTCTACCCAAGTATCACTACCACAAGACGCACATACATTAATTCTATTCATTCCATTCACCTAATCCATTATCAACAAACCCTGTCATCTCGGACTCACAATTCATATTAAACTCACACCATAAAGGGCAAAAATAGTCGTTCCAATTCATAGGGTACTGTTGGATTACTAGCGACTCGATAGTGCTACTTAATGATTCCGAGAAAGCATTTATACTTCGCTTGTTTATCTTCTCAAGAATAGCAATACCACGTTCAGCACCCAACCATAAACTTTTACCTCTCTTGTTACCTTCTAGTAATAACTTATCGTTACCATCTTCGGGTATCTCGTAGTCGGGGGAGATATACATAAAGTGTGTTATAGGTTCATCATACCCTAGTTTATTTAAAAGCCTAGAGTAGTAGACTAATTCCTTCCTAGTCCTACCTAGTTTACCCATATTCATTTTACCTGTTTTCAATTCCATCAGAATTAAACCACCATCGGGATGTCTAATAACACCGTCAATCATACCAACCCAAATAATATTGTAGCCGTTGTATTCTTCTGCTACTTGATGCTTAACTTCTGCTTCTACTATCTCAAAGCCGCCCATGTCATGTGCTATCTGATGTAATAACATATTGAGGCTATCTACCCCTACGTCATCAGCCACACCTTCTTCTATGGCGGCACTCATTATTTTATCCGAGCCTTCTAGTAGACCTATCTCCATCACTTTGTGTATCTTACCACCACGAATGGCGGCCTCACTAGGTGGCGGGCTAGGTATATCTGCTATATATCGCCAATAAAATTGTCTAGGACACATATTGTATGTCATATAAGATGACTTACTTATCCTCAACCACCTTTTTTCCGTAGGTCGGTAAGACGAATTACTAATTTGCTCTTGTGTAGCCTTCATATAATCACTCTTCTTCTGTTGTTCCATTATCCCAATCATCAACAGTAGTTTGTGAAACATCAATAACTAAATCACCACCGCACATAGGGCAGGTTTTTTCTACAGGTAATTGAGACAATAATGGCCTCATAACTTCTTCATCACATTCCGAACAAGACAAAGTATCTGTTTTACCTAAGTCTTGTAGTAGTGCAAAGAACATCGTTTGTAGTTTTGCATAATCAAAACTCACCTGTTCAAAGGCATTTACCACACCTTTTGTTAGGTGTTCTTGCTTATCTTGTAACTCTCTTATATCGCTTGCGTTAGACATATTATTCTCTCCTTTTCTTTCGGTTATATAGTTATCTACAACCATTTCATCCCACTCATACCCTGTAAAGAGTTCTGTATAGGTTGAATATCCCATTGGGCTAAATTGTAATAAGGCTCTATTTTATTTAAGATGAATCTTTGTGCAAGAATCTTATTACCTATTTTTGTAACACCGTCTATATCAGACGGGTCATCGAATGCTATGTATTTACCATTTTCATTTATGGTAACTTTAAAGAATGAGCCTTTTCTATATCCTTTACCTAGAAACTCATTAGCCCAAGCCGCACCTGCTGATGAGCCGGACAATACCTTATAATCACTAAGGTTTCTTTCTAATTTACCCTTCATACACAAATCAGAAGGGTTTACTTTACCCTTAACTACATCATCAACAAGTGAAGATATACTTTGGGTTATTTCTTTTTGGTCTGTGCCGTCTAGTATGCCGTCAATAACTGTATTCATACATAACTTCATTACACTAGGCATTCTTGATTGCTTTAATTCTATACCCTTAACATAAGTTTTAGGTTCATGGTAAGAGCCGTCAGTCCAAGTTACTTTTCCGGCATATCTATTCTTAGCCATAATCAACATACTAGGACACCACTTCTCAAACTCGGTTTCTATTGGAGACATTTCTTCATTGATTAAGTTTAGTGCTTTTAGTCCATCTTCGGGGTTATCTATATTACAGAATATAGAATCTGTATGTCCATAGTAAACTTTGAACCCCGCATCTTCGGCGTGATACATTAATTCCTCAAGTGTTTTTCTTGATGTGTATGTGATAGCAGACGCTACTTCGGGATGATAAAAACCATATTTAGAATCACCTGCTACACCATACATAGATGCTACTAATGACTTACAAGCAAACTGCATAATATCCCACTTGTTCTTTTGTTCTACTGTATCACTCATCATCATTTTAAGTTTGTTTTCGTTACGGAGATATGTCATATCATCCATTAATCTACAAAGTAAGCCTTTTTCTTTTACGTTAAACTTACTACCGTTACCACAATCTTCTCCTTCTGAATCTATTGTGTCCCAAGATATACCGTATTTGTGTACGTTGCTGTGATACATAGCCTTTATATCTAAGATACCTACGTTTTCATAGACACCTGTTTCGGGTTCTAATACGTTAGCCCCCTCATAAGATGTGTGAGGAAACTGTGGTTGTGTAGGTATTCTTCTATCAAACTTTTCATCCTTCAATGCTAGACTTGTAAACATCTTAGTAATAAATGGTGTAGAGCGTAAATCACATTGAACAACGTGCTGTAAAGCAGTATAGTAATCCAAAGCATTTACTTTTGAGTCAAGTCTAGGTAATAATCTTACGTCTTGTCTACAATAATGCACATACAAAGGAAGGTCGGAATAATAAGTATCGTGTCCATCGGGTAACTCTACTTTCTTTTCCCCTAAAACCTCTTTAGCAACATCGTCTAACTTGTAAGATGGTAATTTACCGTTTTTCAATTCCCATATTTTAGAGAATGCTATCATTAAATCAATACAGTTTCTACCGACGATAGGTTGTTCCCAATCACCAAACTTATACCTAATTCTACGCATAGGTGATAATGTAGCAGGGTTAAGACCACACGCCCTACATCTTTCTACTATAGTTTTTACGTCTGCACCTACCACGTACCACCCTGTGATAATATCGGGGTCTTGTTTCTTCATGTGCCGTAAGAAATGAATAAGCATATCCCTTTCAGTAGCAAATCCGAGAGCAGGTGTTGGGTACTCGTAATCACCGTATGTGTCATACCTCTTAGGCTCGCCATCAGCCAAACCTTCTTCTTTAATAGAAGGGCATACAAACCAAACGTATTCATTTTCGGTAAAATTATCATAGACTACTATCACTCTCATTTGGCTTGTTGCGGGCGACCATTCACAATCTAAATACCATGTTCGATGCTTGTAATTATCAAACGGTTTAGTATCACTTTCCTTTAGCCTATCTATAAGTACACGATTGACATAAGGTACATTTGCTTCCCATGTTGTCCCGTAATAAGATAGGTTTCTTAATTCTGAACTATGCGAAACAACAATCTTAGTTAAATGTTCCCCATAAAGACCTGTATAGCCATCTTCTTTTCTTATGCAATCTTCTACATAAGGGGCATTATCAGTCTCAATAAAACAATACGGGTAGTGGCCTTTGATAGACTCGGTTTTTCTATTTCCTTTGTCATCTCGATACCTTACTAAGACTTCTCTACCTTTGCCTTGCTCTACTATCATAACTATTCCACCTAATCTTACGGTTATAATCTTTTAATTCCATCCAACATTTCTTGTGCAGTCTACGTGTACCCCAATCATTGTGTGTAGCCTTACCGTTTTTACGGGAAGTACCAATAGCCACTAAAGGCTTACCACAATGTTCGCAATCACTCATGGTTTCTACCCCTACTTCTAGTAGGTATATCGTGTTTATTTAGCCATTGATTAATAGCGGCAGGTGTAAGACCGAATTGGTCTGCTATGTCTGCCATACTTCTTTCCATCTCCACGTATTGTTTGTTCAACCATATTTCATCTCTATAAAGTGGGTCTAATTCCTGTCTTACTTTTATAGATGCTACAAAGTTTTCACCATGTATTCCCGTAAATGTAAAGGTTGCTAATCCACCACCCATAGGGGTAGGTACTACAAAATCCTTTATTGTATAGAAAGTAGGGTTATCTACATTCATATCTGTTGGCGTTGCTTTTACTTCACTGTTAATTATCATATATATTCATCTCCTAGTAGTGCTGATTGGAAAACAAAGTCGCCATCACCTAAAGTTATAAGTAATTTAACACCTGCTTTCCATTGTGTGAAATCAAAAAAGTATAAGTTTATTTTACCGTTAATGTTAGCAAATAGATTATTGAATCCACCTTGATAGGTAGCCATGAAAGGCCATTGGGTACTTCTCCTATCTAACTCATATTCTGTTCTACCTTTTAGTTCCTTACCAACGACTACACTAAGTCCGTTTTCATCTCCCTTAAAAGTGAATATGTTTAATTTTTGTCCGTTCATTTCATCACATCTAACTGCTTCAAACAAGCGTACTGCATCTACTGATTCCCAAGAACAAGCAGGTTGTAAGATAGTACCATCATTCATAGTATATCCTATTTCATTACCAACATTTAGTTTTGCGGCAAATGTTATTGATGTGTTAGACCACTCATTTAATGTGGTAGGGCTATGTGGGAATGCCAAAGCGTTCTCAGAAGCAGTAAGCGTTGTTTGCTTGTACTTAGACTTTAGTTTTAACTTATCATTACCATAAGTTAAGGTCAAAGCATTTCCATGATACTTTAGTATTCCCAACATAGTCTCTATGTCGCTAACAGGTATTTTAGTTTCTCCTGTAGAGGGTATCGAAAAGATACCTACAGAAGATACACCATCCTTAGTGAGTGAACAAGTAGACATTCTACCACCAACAGCATTCAACATACAGGCCGAAACCTGCGGAATACTTTTACCGGAAATAGTTTGTCTACGTTGTGTGCATTTTAGCAACCATATCAATGATTGTGTGTCTACTACAGACTGCATATTAGTGCCTCACTCATTTACGAAAGGTAGTCCTGTCCATTCTACCTTACCGTCTTTTATTGATAGAATAGTATGGGTTGTCCCTACATATTCCATGTGTTTACCTTTCATTTCCTCAACAGTCCCACGAATAGCCCACTCACCATCGGCAAGTTTCTTATCACCTTTGACACCTGCGGCAATATCTGCTTTCTTCATGTATCTATTTAGGAATATTTGTTGTGAGAACTTACGCATAGTGCCTTTGTCCCAATCGGGTCTATCACCGACTGTCATTAATACTTTCTTACCTGTGCCGTCATCCATATACTGCTGTACAGGCTTTAGGTGGAAGGTAAAGAATACTTTGGGTACAGGCAAAGCGTGAATCCTAGTCAGAACATTTCTATTCATGCGGTTACGCTCTCTCCATTCTTTTTGGTTAAAAGTACCATCTTCTGTTTCAATGATACCACGACTTAGTAGTGATGCCCTCATAGCGTGTTCACACCATTTAAGGAATGTAGAACCACCATCAAATATTACGCCCGCCCAATCATCGGGGTTAGTCGCTACCTCTTCTGCTAGAATATTGACAAACCAATTAGTCTTATCTACTAATGCTTTGTAATCTACATTGTTTTCTGCGTCAAAGATAGAGTCATCTGTTTCATCGTGTAGTGGTATTACCATAATGTTTTCTGCATCGGGATAGATATAATCTACGGTAGACTTTGCTGAATTATCTACATCAAATACTGCTACCTTTTTACCTGCTTTAATTTCTGCATCCATCATAGATAATGCTAGTCCTGTCTTAGCGGTGTTTTCCCAACCTACCAATCCCATACGCAAATCAACAGATTGTGATTTGTTGTTCTTAAACATATTACGGTAGTATTCCTCGTTATACACCACGCCTTGTGGTGCTTCTGTCGTCTTAGTCGTTTGTGGTGCTTGTGTTCCCCATGTCATATTAATACCTCATTTTCTTACGGTTATATAGTTTACTCTTGTGGTGCTATTATAGCACAATCAGTAGTAAGTAGTAGTATAGCGATAGAGAAAGCGGATTCGACAGCGTTAATAGTTACACCAACAGGGTCAATAATACCATTGAATCTTAAGTTTTCATATTTTCTTGAAACTGCGTTCCAACCTACATCTTTTGATTGAGCGTAAGCAAGATTTGAAGTAGGCTTACCACTATTAGATAAAATCTGTTTGATAGGTGCTAGGATTGCATCAAAATACTTTACGCCATCTAACTCATCAACAGTCTGATGTTTCCACCAAATATCCTTAAGTGCTACACCACCACCACTTACTATCCCTTGCTTTCTAGCAAGAGTAGCGGCATTGACAGCATCGTCTACACGTTCTCTACGTTCCCTTTGTTCTATATCAGTAATTCCACCTACCTTAATAGATGCGATACCCGAAGTAAGTCTAGCAATCCTATTCTCTACTATCTCTCGCTCAAAATCTGTTTCTACTTGAGTTAGTATTGAGGTAAGATTACCTATGTAATCCTCGTCTACCCCATCCTTAATGAATGTAGATGCAGTAGAAGTTATCTCTACTTTATCACACATACCTAACTCATGTTCTTTTACGGTAATAATACTGTCAAATGAATTGAATACTTTACCACCACATTTTGCTTCTATATCTTGAAGCCAATGGTCTTGAGTATCACCAAAACCTGCCGTCTTAATTATACAGACATTTAATTTACCTTGCATAATATTAACGAGTAAGTTAGGTAGTATGCTTGGGTTGTAATCATGACAAACTATCACTAAAGGCTTACCTGCTTTCATAGATAATTCTAGTGCAGGGACTATATGGTTAAAGGTATCTATTTTCTCTTGCGTTAAAAGTATAGAGGCATTATCGTAAATACACTTTTCTCTATCTGCATTAGCCATTAGTTTGTTTACATACCCACTATCCATAACAAGTCCTTCGGTCAAAGACCATGTAGTAGTGTTATCGGAATTGCTTTCTATTATCACATTACCCTCTTGGCCTACAGCCAAAAGTGCTTCGTGTATCAAACTACCTAACTCTAAATCATTATTAGCCGCTACAATACATACATCTAGTAAGTCATCGTCATTAACATCAGTAGCCATGTCTTTTAATTTATCTACTATAAACTTACACATATTACTAAGACTTTCTTTTATCTTAATATTATCTGTATCATCATCAGCCATTGTATTACATAATGCCTGTGCTAAGATAGTAGCAGTAGTAGTGCCGTCGCCCGATTTACTTTGTGCTTCGTGAGCCACCTCTTGCATTAGATTGATTCCCATTTGCACGTAAGGGTCGGGGTCGGTAATAGACTTAGTAATAGATACACCATCATTAAGAATTAAAGGTAGTCCCGCAGGGTTCTGTATTATTACAGTTCCCGCATTCGCACCTAGTGTGCCTTTGATTGCATCAGCGACTTTGTTTACCCCTAAGAGTAATTTGTCTCTTGCTTCTTCTCCATGTAATATATTTTCCATATTTATACCTCAATAATATCCTAGTATATGTTCCCAATGTATAGCACTAACTTCGTTATCGAAGGGAATAATCTTTGCTTCATCCACCAAGACGGAATAGCCCTCTTCTATTTCAAGAGGGACTAAACCGCCTACGGATAGGACTTGTAGATGGCCTTCAAGAATGAGTCCACCGACAGTTTCCTGTATGGTGTTATGGAGAAAGACGTAATGACCTAAAGCCTTCACTCATCCCACCCGTCGTCGGTAGAAACTACTTCATCCATGACTGCTATTCTGTCAAAGGCATACCAACCGGAGATAGACATTCTGTCCTCTCCTTCTTTTGTTCGCCATGCCTGTCCGTGAAGTAGCACTTTAGTACCGACTGCGAAGTCCACAAGTGAATCTTGTTCACTTGGAATATAAACATCTACGGTTGCGGCCGTAGAAGAAATGTCTAAATCAGCACATACTAAAACATATCCGCCATTATCTCTAGGGTCTATGTGTATAACTTCTGCTACAGTAGCGAGGGTTCTATCCCACCAACCTGCATTTCCGTTATGGGTGTCATAGTATTGACCTAGTTTATCTAAGCCCGAAATCATATTCTCTTGTCCGATAATCTGTGGGACAAGTGTCAATGGGTCTGCTGAAAATATACTTGCTAATGAAGGGTCTGCTTCAAAGATTGATACACCATCTTTAGCGTATGCTGTAGTCCCGTTAGCCGCAGGTCTAGCCGCAATAGTCCCTGTTGTAAAGGTAGGGTACTGAACATCTGCACCCTTTTGTGTTGCTTTGATGTTGATTACTTTTACCTCATCATTACTTCCATGAACACGGCCTAAGAACATAGATGTTCTTTCCCTCTCATCTTGAGGTCTAGGTCGGCCATACTTAAAGTTAGCATCACCGGATGGGAAAGTCTTGTTATTCTTATCCCATACTACGAAGAAGTGTGTATTCTCATCTAACTTCTGAGTATGCTTAGGTAATTCTGTAACATCAGCAGATTCTACACCGTAGAAATCTTCTCTAGCGTGTCTTGTATAAGTCCCATCGTGGTTATTTTCAAAGAGAACAACCGCACCGGATTCAACCAATACGTTTCGCACATCTTCTGTCGCAGTTTTTAATTGGCCGGACATTTTATTGTATAGTATTTTACCCCATTCTTTAGGACGTGGAACGGCAATAAACATACCTTCATACTTTGTTGCACCGGAACGAGATAGTCTCGCATTATCTGTGCTAATCATTCTTGCCGCTACTCTTAACGCAAGAATACCGCAGTCGTCGTCAGACTTACCTGCGTTTTTCCAAGCCGCACCCTGTTCTAGTAAGACTGATTGAGCCTTACTACGCAGGGTATCTGCGGCCACATTCACTGTTTTTGCTACATTATTTATCATCGTTTCATCCATATTGGCTTCCTCTTGTTGTAATTCTAGTCCGGTTTTCTTACGGATATAAAGTTTTTGTATATCCTTCCATACACAAACGGACAAAGTTTGCTATGGCTATATTTTCCTCGACACCGTGTATCAAATCCCTTTCGGTTATTGATGCGGCATCTACGATACGCATTATACTATCTACTTTTGCGGTAGATGTAATAGCATAGTCGAATACTGTTTTTACCACTTCTCTAGGTGGTATTCCGTATGTTTCTTTTAAGGCTAAATTATAATCATTCTCACGGAAACATAACGTGAGAAAGTGTTTAGCGTCAAGACCCTGTGAAACAAGGCCGTTGATGAACCCTTCCGGTTCGGGGTGAACAGAAAATGCCTGTAAAGCATTGATACTATTCCTTAAGTCTCCTTCGTGTGCATCAGCAATCAGATTTAATTGCCCTTCTGTAACAATAGTCCCTGTTTTACCTGCTATCATAGATAGTCTCTTTACTATATCATCCTTAGAGATAGGATTAAACTTCAAAACCCTACACCTAGATTGTAACCACTTACTAACTTTACTTAAATCATTACAAGTAAGGATAAAGTAACCTTGTGAGTTTTCTATAACACCTTTTAATGCTGATTGTGCGGCAGGTGTTAATTGGTCTGCCTCATCGAGTAAAAAGAATTGATTTGGGTTGCCTGTCCTAGACATAGGTAGTAACTCTTCTTCTACGAAGTCAATACCCCTAGTCTTTTTGCTACTAGCATTGAACACATGGATAGGCCACTCTAATTCTTTAGCCATAGCCAAAGCAAGACTTGTTTTACCCGTTCCCGCTTGAGGACTGTAAAAGATAAAGTGCTGTAAAGAAGTTACCTCATTAATAACTTCATTCTGACCGACTATCTCACCGAGAGCAGGTCTATATTTAGTAGCCCATATTGTCATATTACTTTCTCCTTAATTTTTTATTGGCTTATCCGACTTGTTAATGCTCTATTTATTATCAGAAATCTCACTTAAGTGAGCCTCACTCTATCTGTGCATATCGGTTACGGTTTTGGGCTACCACCTGTTTAGGTAGCCTCGCCAACTTGAGATTTAATAAAGACCCATAGTTCCGTTTAATGCTGTTTGCATTCCACATATTCTACAAGTACAATATACTAACATTCTTTCTCCCCTCATACTACCTTTAAGTCTAACAAAGTCAAACTCATGGTGGTTAGGGTCGCAGTCTGTTTCTCCCATATTAATACCTTATTTTTCTACGGTTATATACTTTATGTTCTGTGTCTTAAGCGTCATATTTACACCTGTCTCTCGTAAATCAATGCTTCTGCTGATTGGAATAAACTCATAATTTCTGCGTGTGCAGGTCTGAAACCTAATTGGCCGCCTGTTCTCGCTTCTGCTTCTAGGGATAAAAGTAATCCTACCATTATACCCTTTAGATATTCTGTACTTACTTTTTCGGGAAGAGTAGTAATCATATCATCTATTACTTCGTCATCCCCTAATTCGTAATCTACATCAGTAGCGAGACAAAGTACAAATCTCATGTATTGGGCCTCGGACATATTCTGTGCAGTTAATATTTGTCCCAAATCTATTGGTTTTTCTGCATTAAATACACTTGCTATTATAGTGGATAAGTCATCCATTTCTATTCCCTGCATAATCCTACCCCTTAGTGCTTTATTGTTCTTTTCTTATACAGTGTAGACATCTAGTTTCATTTACCGGAAATATTCTTATCTTCCCACAAGAACATTGTTGTGCCTCTTGCATTTGAGCCGGTGTCATAACAGTCGGACTTCTAGTAAGCATAATATCTTCCTTTGATTTAATGACCTTTCTATTAATGTCATATACTAAATGATTTGCTGATGTACCTATTGCATTTTCTACTTTAGTAGAACCTACCTGTACAATCTGTGGATTCTTACTCAATAAAGCCGAAAGACTGTGTGGAGAAGGTACTGTCCTAATGTTTTTCGTTTTACTTAACATAGCGGCCATCCCCTCTTTAGTCATAGAGCCATATTCCCACAAAATGTCCACGATAATACGCCTAACTCTTTTGTTATTAGCACTCATGTATAAATGTAAGCCTCATAGTGCTTATAAATCATTCCCCATGCTTTGAAACATAGCGGCCATCATGTATGAATCTCCGTGTGATATTCCCTCACAATCATTAGCCACTAAATCTACTTCTTTTTCTTTTATTCCACTTAACCTAGTCTCTATACTAAGTTTAACGTAAGGTTCTGTTAATGCTTTACCTATCACTTCTGCCATCATTCCCAATAAAATTAAACTCATAACCACTCACTAACCAAACCCTTAGACTTCTTCATACCTTTAGGTACGCTTCCGCCTTGTTCCTTAATACGATTACTTACGGTTATAGAGTTTTTTACTATGACCTCTATATGCTTATCACTTGAACGACAATGTTCATGTGTATATTCTTGCTTCTTTTTTTTAGGGAACTTAGTTTTCTTATGAGCAGGTTCTATACCATAAACCATTATGGCTCTAACATACTTTTCCGGTAAAAACATAGCAGTTTTGGCTAATTTACGCCATATTGTTATGTCTACGTCATTTTCTTTCAAGAATGCTTTAGCCAAAGGTAAAGGTGTTTTACTAAATACTGCATTGACTCTTCTTCTATCTTTCCATGACAATAAAGCATTGATAGGTGAGTAGTGGTTAGTTTTACCCTTAATCTTAAGAGAGTCAGATATGATTACATAATCCTCACTCTTAGTAGTAATTTTTGGTGGCTTATCACAACAAACCACAAGTCGGTTTGCTATCATAGGCAACCATTCCAATACATCCTTTTCCTTAAACTTATTACTACGGAGAATGTAAGTAGTGTCTTTATCAGTAGGTGGTGTATCAATTTCTCCTATCATCATAATGTATTTAGATTCCATAAACTTACTATCGTCATCTGTAAATATCACTATACCCATACGCCCACCACAATTTTTTTCCACATATTTTTTTGAAACTGAACTATATAAAGTTAGAATGGGTCATGCCCATAGACGTAAGTCTGAACACGTTCCATTTGCCCTGCGGTTAGACCCCAAACATCCATTATAGAAGTCTTAGTTACTCTATAATCTGCGTGATACCATTCTATTCCGTTGTGAGTTATATTTGCCGTAAGATTATCTTCTTTCATGGCTTCAACCAAATTAGGTAAATCCTTTTCATAGATTGCTCTATTTATAAGAGTCTTGATAGAATCAGACCGCCATTTCTTAGTCATTAATAATCACCGAAGGTTCTTTTAGTAGAGCCATTTTCAATTCTACTTGGTCTAGTAACTGTGGGTGAGAACCTAATACATCTATTAGTATTCTTGACATATCATTGACCTGTGCTTGAGCCAACATTAATTGCGAATCTACACCTATTTCCTTTTTCAATTGGCCTACCAATTTCAAAGAAGAGTTAGCCTGTCCAATTAGTTTTGCCGCATCTGTAACAAACTCAGAAGATATTCCACCTGCCGCTTCTTTCTGCACTTCTAATTCGTTTAGGTAATTCTGAATCCTAATAACAATATCTTCTGCCGCATCTAAAGTAGAGATAGTTTGTTGTCTATCATTTTCCATGTTTCTTGCTTCTAAAGCATCAAACTCTATATGGTTATCTATGTGATTCATAACTACACCTTCATTCCAATTGTGTCTTACTTCTAAGAACGTAGCACTAAACTCTTCATTCATTATACCTAATTCATAATCCTTCTTGGATTTATGGTCGCACATAGGACAGCCACCATCTAAAACCCACCTAAGAACCTCGATGGCAAAAGCATCATTTTCTCCTTGCAGTCTTTGTTGTATTTCTCTTGCTGTCCTCATCTATATACCCCACTTTTGTTCTTCTTCATCAGTCTCAAGACGTTGTGTGCCGATACGACAAGTAACACCTTTCCTACCACGCCTCTTGACGTTTGGTGCGTATTCTCCATACCATGATTGACCTTCTAAGTTTTCAGTAACCCATCTCTTTGCTGATTGATAATCACCCGACGTAACCATCTTGGAGACTTCTTTCAGCAATACAGATTTCGATATATCCTTCATCCAAAACGTAGTCTTGATTAACTCAAGGTCTGCATCCATCACTCTTCTTCTCATCTCTAGTGATTGATTTAGTATTCCCCTAAGAGTATCATCAAGGGTAATAATTAGTGCTTGCCCACCAACATAATTAGGTTGCATCATATGATAACCTATACATAATCTACGGAATAAATCTGCCTCAAAAGAACGGACATCCGGTCTGTTAATCCATTCTGCTACTTCATCATCAAACAAAACACCTGTCGGTGGATTACGTGTAGCGTATTGTTGTCTAGCCCTAATCCAATCCTTAATCTCAATATTGAGATTAGCCAATTCTACTCTTTCGGGAACTTGCATATTTGCCTGTGCGTGTTGGGCTCTCTTGTAAGCCTGTTCCTTTTCAGGAGACATTTCAATATCAATGATAAAGAATCTTCTATCAAGACCTGATTCTAACTCAAATCTTGCCGGTTGTGTTCCCGCCCAAACTGTATATCTTGTAGTATAATTAACCCATCCGTTTCTCATGGCCTTATTCACTCTACCATTATCTAGGGATGTAAGTAATTGATTTTTCATATCTAGGCTGTGGTCTTTTTTAGACGCATCGGACATACTACTAAACTCTTCAAAGCCTAAGAATCCACCACATAACTCTCTAGCGATTGGTCGTCCTGCTATGTTGCCGTCCTCGTCTACCGAACCAAACATACCTGCTTCTGTAACCGAGTTCGCACCCATCATCGTATTATATCCTTGACCCATATCTGCATTGTTGCTATGGATAAGTCCTGTGCCTTCTGCTAAGAACATAAGAATCATAATACTTTTACCCGAACCTTTAGCACCTCTAAGCATTAGGTGAATCCTTGTATCGGGTAATTGCGACATGGGTGTATAGAAAGGGATATTGTTATGCCGTAAAGGACAATGCTCTATAACGAAATCTCCGGTAGCATATAATGGGCTATCAGGGTCGAAGTCGCATCGGCTACATTTATTCAATGTGTTAAATAAATGCCCACCAATACTACATAGAAATATAGGTATCTTATCTTCTACATCTATGAAGAAGTTTCTTGTAGCAAACTCTTGCGTCTTTTCAAATACGTTAAAATTACTCTCCATACTCATTTCCCCCAAACTCTACCATAGCCCTATCAATACTTAGCGGCTTGGTAAGGTGTTCTAAGTCAGACAATAGAACGGTTAAATACTTTTCCTTCTCATGGTCTACGGTCAATTTATATTTATCTTGAACAAACCATGATAGTGTTTCTTGTGTTTCAGTATTCACAAACGTGTTTCTATCCCTACCACCTATTACAGTTATATTTTCCTTAATAGTATTAGTGCAGAAGTTTTTGAACACCGAACCAAAAGTCCAAACAGGCAACGGCATTACTATATCTTCTTTTAGTGGTTTAAGATGTTGTAACCTAATTGAATCTTCATGCCTACGCTGAATTAACTGAATATCTTCTTCGTGGTTCATGTAGTCAAAGATTCCTATTTGATTCTCATGTATCATGCCGTGAGTAGTAGTAGAAAACTCTTGCATTAGATTTACCGTAAGATAACATAGAGAATGAACACCCTTATTATTTAGTGCTAAAACTATATCTCTAATAATTGGATATGTGTATAACCACGATATAGAAGATTCATCATCACTATGCACAGGGAATGTATGTGTAATTCTAAGAATAAAGAATCTATCACCGTCCATATTTTTCTTTTCAAACAATCTCCATTCAGGAAATACAGGTTCGGGGTAATTATTGAAAGGCTCTACTTGATGCAATCTACTAAAGATTCTAGCGACAGGTTTCTCATCACCTATCAAACCCATGCCTGTAATAAAACTAGCATATCCCTTCTCATTTTGATTAAAGACTATAAGAGTCGTAGGTGTTTTCGATGTATGTTCACCATAAATCTTATTCCATACAATATCTGTATCTCCATAAGTTTCTATTATGTTGGCCTTCATTGTGTCATCTCCTTACTTTTAGCGTAATTCTGTAATACTTTAGGAAACTTACTGATAGGTTTATTTGTCTCTAGCATTTTTTGGTATGCTTCTTCTAATGTCCTTGTTACATACACCTTCATTGGTGTTAGTCTACCTAGAGAATCTCTTTTCATTTCTGAATCATAAGAATCAAACAAGATTCCACCTCTCAAAATTGATGATAACTGTATAGTCGAGTTACCCTTTGCTAGACCCCTGTATCTCCTATAAGTAGATGGTTCATCTTGGTTCTTTGGCCTTTCGTTAAGAACATCATTTATTTCTTGTGCTGTCATACCATCCGGCTTCTCTTTTAGTATATGATACACTTCTTCATGCACCACATAATTTCTTCTCGTATTTCTTGCCATATTTCTTCTCTCCTTTTCTTTCGATTATAAACTTTTAATTCTTTTTTTTATTTCTGCTTTTCGTAAAAAGAATAAAACGCTGTACTGCTCTCCATTTTCTAATTAATTTTATTTCTTCTATAATATAGATGAGAATAATAGTAGTGGGCTTACCAAACATACTATTGAATTAATTAAAGAATTAACAAAACCGCAGTACTGCAAGCCTGTTATTCTTTTTGCGTAATTTAGAATCATAAAAAGAATAAATAATTTTCACGTTCTAACTTATTTTTATCGGAAAACCAAAGGTTAGGGTTGTATTTATTCCACGCCTTTTTACCTTTTGTTTTCGATAAATTACCCAATCTTATTTCATTATCTAGGTTCTCTAAAGTCTGTTTCAAGACCCCATGTAAAACATCGTTGTTTTCCATACATACAAGCCCGTCATTGGTGTGTGCAGGTACAGGCTGTACATACCCACTACCGCACTTAATTCTCACCGCTACGGTATAGTGTCTTGGTAATTGTGTTATCTCTAGTGAGACTGAATAGGCTAGTCCTGAACCGTCATCATTGAGTGTGTCTAATATTATATTTGACGTAAAAATACTACAAAGGACTTTACCCCTCTTAAGATTTCTCATTTCTTTAGTGGCTTTAGTGTTCATTGACAATTTTGGTATATCTTGACTTTTCGCCCACACCACACTAGATAAAGTATCACGACAAGTAGTGAAAAACATATCATCCAATTGTAGTGGTTTCTTTTTCGGTATCTCTAATACGCTTTCCTCATCAGTATCTTCATCACGGCCGTCGGCACAGATGAATGTAATTTCTACATCATCGGCATCATAAATAGCATCATGTATTATTTCTTTTAGCGAAAAACTAGATGGTCTGTGTTCTATACAATTTCTATACATAAAATTAAACTCGGATTTACTCAAAGGTTCTTGGCGGCATGATTCATAACAATAGTCTAATAATTGCTTCAATACTTCTCTCCTAATAATACGGAAATCATTACTCTTATTCTGCAATACTACATCACATTGTTGTATAACGGTTTTACCCCCATCGTTTCTCCTTACGGGCGAAGAATACCACACCGTTAATTCTTTTAACTTAAAAGTATGTGTTATCATTCTTCCCACCCCAAACCATCAGTATGACTAAGCACATCGTCCATGTCTATCGAATGTTGTTGGCTTGCACCACACCTTTCGCATACTACTTCGGCATACAAAGAAAATAATTCTGTGCCGTTTGTGGCTAAGAATGTTCTCCAATCTTGTAAATCACCAACAGGTTTTGAATATACTTTTACCGTTATACTATCTACAAATGTATCTTCATGCGGGCATCTTTCTTGTATGTATTGCTCAGACATTTCGCTTCGCATATCAGCGTCTAGTTTTTCCCATGTATGTTCATTCATTCTTC
>JGI24004J15324_10000055_pt1 | contig 37097 bp, 63 predicted proteins | sample LinPmetageLP32_FD_15324 | JGI IMG/M metagenome (IMG submission 15324)
ATAGGAAGTTTTGAAGTTCTCTTTGCAATTATACCTTCCTGTTCTCTATCTAATTCTATTAATTCATAAGCATATTGTTTTTCTTCTATCTTCTTCATCTGTTTAGATAGTATACCTTGTGGGAATACAGACGCTTTTCTGTATGCAAATGCTTCAGCAATATTTAATGGTTTCTGAGATATCCTTAATTGATATTGCTCAGGTCCTAGTTCTGCTTTCCATCTTTCCCTTTCTCTTACAATAGCTTCTATAGCTTCTTCTATTTGTGAGTTGCCCCAGTCATCAATGTAAGGTGGCATAGACCACTGTTCAGGAATAAATAACCCTGCCATACCAGTAGTCCCTTCTGCATCTATAAGATCAGTTTGTACTGCATATATATCATTTGCAGTAGGATTCATAATCATTTCTTTCAAAGGATTACATTGTTCTAAATCTCCCACTGATCCTGCTGCAATAAATTGACCTGTTGTCATCATACCTGAAGACATAGCAGGACGCAAGTATTCATATGTCTGCATCATCTTAGGAGCAATACCTGCTTCTTCATGAAAGAAATAAGTAGTAGGTCCACCTACACCAGATGTAGCATTCTTTTCAAATGATGCACCTTGTATCTTTGACTTTAAACCTCTTGATGTTTTTCTATTACCAACTTTAACCTCTATTTGTTGTTGCCATAATAAAACCTTTTCAGGATTGCTTGGTCTATACCATGCAGTATGTTCATTAAGAAAAGTTTTATATTCATCTAAAAATTTCCAAGATCCTTTGTCATTTATGTAATCTTTTAATGAAGCACCAATCTTGCATGTACTTCCTTCCTCAAACCAATAGGTATTAATAATCTTACCCATATGAAAATATGAAGAAGCTATCTGACGTTTCTTAAGTATAGCAACATGTTGATTATTTAGTTCTGCAATAATTTCATATAATGCCATATGATATTGGGCATCTCTTACTTTTGCAAAACCATATTTTTTTTCTTCTTTATCAAAAATTGGTAAGAAGTTTAACCACATATAGTAATCTCTAGTTAAATACCAGACTCTACCATTATTCTTATATATTGCCCCTTGTCTACATTTGTTCTTTTGATCATCCCAGTATGACATAAAGTCTTTTGATCTAAATGGTGAACTACAGTATAAACCTTCTTTGTTAAATCTTCTTGCTTCAGCATTAAAAATTAAACTTGTATTGTCAAATTCATACTTTCCAGGTTCTTTAAAAATGTCAAAAAGAAACTCATGGAAATCTTCATCAGAATCAAAAGTAGTAGTTACCCACTTATTGTTTTCATATGTGGGTATAGTTCTACTCATATCTGATTATTGCAAATACATCACCTTCTTGAAGCAATAAATGTTCTGATCCTTCATGTTGCATAGGTGTAGGCATTGCATGCTCAGCATATTGTACAACATCACCAATTTTAATTTCTGTCACTTCTTGACCAACGCCAACTACTTCACCTTTAAACTCTTTCTTTTGAGCAATTTCAGGGATAATAATTCCTGATGCAGTTTTTGTTTCTGCAGATTTTCTTTTTATTAAAAGTCTTCTACCTACTGGTATAATTAATTGTTTCATATTTTCTTTTAGTTATTATAATTGGTCATAAGCTAATCCTGCACCACCACGCACAGAGCTTTCTTGTTCTTGTTGCATATCAGTATAGGCACCTTTATATGATTGTCTGATCTGTTCAAACTTAGCTGCTGCATTAATCATAGAGTTCATATTACCGTCTCTACCGTGTTCTATAGGGGTAACCTCCATATACTGTGCTAATCTGTCTAACATAGCTTTAATGCCCACATAAGCTCTGTATGTAGGAGTTTCATACATTTTTTTACACATATCTAAAGCATATCTTATTTTGCTATCTTCTGGAGATTCCTCTAATCCTATTTCTTCTATAATGATATCCTCCTTTTCATGTTCTGGCAAATTAAAAAATGGATTTAAATCAGGATTAGGACATGACATATAAAAAATGTATTGATAAACTTGCATGTTAGTATCTGGATACTCTATCATTATACTTTTTAAAAAAGGTATAGAATAGCAATGCTCTGTTAATACTAATTTATTATTTTGAATATCAAATAATTTTACTATCATCCTTTGTTATTTTTTAAAAGTTTTTTAAAATCATCATAGTTTATTTGAAGAGTCATTTCATCATTTTGTCCATCTACAAATATATTAGTGTAATCATCATTAAATTCATCTGTTGCTTCATGAAAATATTGTTTACACCAAATTACCTTATTTAAGTCTAACATAATTTTTGTTGTCTCAAATCTAAAATCAGTAGGTACTTTTGATTTCTTTGATTGAATAGCTAATGCTACTATAAATTCTTTATATTTCATTTTTGATTATCTTTTAGCCACATTATTAATGATCTCACTTCATCTTTTAAATATGGTAGTTCATACATTTTTAGTCCTTCTAAAACTGGCTCTCCATTTATATGTTCATTAATTGGATACCCGTTTTTATCTTCTCCTACTTGCTTAAATTTTACGTGTTGAATAATTAACTTACCAACCTTTAGTTTAGGATTATGCTTTTTAATAATATACGCATAAATACTTAATTGTAAATTATAATGGTTAAGATTACAATCATCTAAATGATTCACAGGCCTAAACATTTTACTTGTTATTCCCTCCCAATTAGTAAAGCCTTTGTCTTTAATTTCTTTGTTAGTCTTGTAATCTGTTATGTTTATATAACCATTTACTATTTCAACTAAATCAGCTTGTCCACATATACCAGCAGATTTGAGATATACTAAATGCTCAGGATAAACGCCTTCTTCTAATTTTTGTTTTGGTGCTATTTTAAGTCCTAAATCTTCATCTACTAAAGGTTTAATTATAGGTACTTCAGTACCAAACTTTTGAATAGTTTCAAACTCTAATATATCAGCCTCTCTTTGATTATGGTAAAAATTACCTAGCTTTATTGCTCTATCTGTTTCACCATCCCATGCAGCTATTATTTCTTTAGGTGTCATACCATACCATTTTGATCTTTTATTTTTTGATGACTTTATTGCTTGTCCATCTCTATCAAATTTAGGTTTGAATTTACCTACTAAAGAAGTGACACTTAACCAATCTATTTTGTCTTGATCAGTACTTTCATAAACATGTCCTTCTTCTTTAAATATAATTGCCATAATTAAAGTGTTAATGTAGTATACCACCAACAACCTTCAGTGTTAGTTTTTACTGTTGTTACTTCTGATTTATAATAATAATTAATTTCCATTATTCTCTATTTGTTCATTAATAATTTCTTCCTGATCTTCTGATACTACTGCATCCCAATAACCTTTAGGACATTCAGAAGATAATGACCTTGTTTTAAACTCAAGACTACAACCACAATCTGAACAACATGGTTGTGTTCCTGGTACTAAACAATTTTCACCCTTGGAATCATATAATCCACATTTAATACAGACTTGAAATCTATCTGTTGCTATTGCTTCTACATGTTCTTTTTTAAACAATGAGTTAGCTATACCATCAGCAATTTTATCTGCATTTTTAAATATCTCTATATACTTTTTCCATTTACCCATTTTTTTTAAACTTTTCTTTGTCTAAAATATCTTTATGCATTTGTTCCAATGCAGCTTCCATTTGTTCAATGTTAAGCTTTATATCTTCACTTTTAGCATAACCATTATAAGTTCTTTTAGCAATGTTACCTAATAAACTTTTATTCTTTTTTATTGCTTTATCTAACTTACTTCTTCTTAGTTCAAAAGTGCCTAAGCCCTCTACATAAATTCTAGGGAAGCTTAGTTCAGATAACTTTCTTCTTACTTTTGCATAATAAAAAGTAATAAAATCCTCAACTACTTGTGGATGCACTTCTACATCTTCTGCTATTTTTTCTCTAAACTCCTTGTGTGACTTGGGACGCATTTCCTAAAATTTTATAGTCTAGTAATACTAACCCATTAGTCTGAATCTTAATAGCTGAATTGATTGTAATTGTCTTTTTGTTATTACCTTTTTTTCCAAGTAAACCTTTTTTCTCTGCCTTTGTAATTGCATTTCTTGCAGACTGAGGGCTTTTGAAAATATTCATACTTACTAACTTAACACAAAACTTAGTTAATTCTATATTAGGTGTCTTAGACAACTCACATAAAAACTTTAAATCAGAATTAGTAACAAGTATACTATTAAAAAAACAATAGGTAAGTATTTGAAACTTTATTGATTCATCAATATTTACTTTTAATTTTAAATCTACTTTATTTACTATTGCCATTTTATAAACTCATTATCATATCAACCATATCTGGGTGTGGATAAATATCAGATTTACCTGTTCTCACATTACCATGTGTTAATAAACCTTTTACTTTACCAGCCCATGCATCCTCTTGAAAATCAAAACCTTTAGTAGGACCATACTTTTTGATATATTGCTTTAAACCTAATCTTATGTCTACACCATCTCTTTCACCTACCCACTTAATCCACTTTTCAGTAGCTTTAATTTGTTCTTCAGTGTAGTTATGCCAGTGTAGTTTCTTTTTAAAATGCTCAGGAAGTTCACATACTTGATCTTCCTGACATACTGAACCTACATATGTCTGCATGTTTTTACTATCTAAATATCCCATGTTACATATTTCAATTCCTACTGAATGTCTGTTCATATAGCCAGATCCAGTTTTACCTAGATGAAATCCTTGAGCCCCAGTTGGAAATGCTTGAACCATAACACCGTTATAATCATCATTACCATTTCTATGGTTCACTCCCCCTAATACAAATTCTGTTGCAATACGCCCCCTACTATCTCTACCCCAGTGATCAATGCATCTATAAGGGTTTGCATTACCGGCAGTATGATGTAAAAATATATACTGGTTAATAACTGGTCCCTCAACATATTCTCCTTTAGGTAAATAATGTTTATGTATAATTTGATCATAGCTTGTCTTAAACATTTGACCATGTATATCAGTATCTTCATCTATTGCTATTGTCATAGCATTTGGTAGTTGTAATAATAGTGCCCAAGTATCAGCACCTACTATACCGTCAGCTGATATATTATGCATAAGTTGAAATCTTATTACATGCTTTTCTGTCTCTCTTCCAAATATCCCATCTCTATTGATTAAAAGATTTTGTTGTAGTGTATGTACTTCAGGTCCACTATCACCTTTCTTTATCATTTTCATACTACTTTACATTAGCTGCCGCTTTTTCCATTGCTTGTTTAAAAGCTTTCTCATCTTCACTAACCTCTCCTCCGTTTTCTTTTTGTGATGCTGCTGTTTGAGCAATAAACATTTGAGCCTGTAGTCTTTCAGCTCTTGCTTTGTCAATAGTAGCTAATAAATCCTCATATTCTGCCTGAACAGTTAAGTGAGGTATATTCTCTTTGTAAAATTGTGTGATTTCCTCTCTACGCTGTGTAAGTTCTTCTTTACTTAGCTGAGGTTGTTTGTCCTGTAGATTAGGATCTAAATTTTTAATGTCTGCCATTTTATTTGGTTTTATAAATTAAACATACGCAAACATACATAAATAGTTTAACTTATAAAAGTTTAATGACTTTTATTTTTATGACTTAGGAAATAAAGGATTATTTTGAATAAGGTTTATTAACGCAACTAGATCCGATTTAATATAAGTTTTAAAATTGATAGCAAAGTTTTCTGCTGGCCAGTTATCACCAGTAATAGTACTACTATCTGGTGTAATAAAAGGAGATCCATTCCCTACTTGTTTATAAAAAGTATACTTTTCTGGGGTACAACAAGTATCTTGTACTTGTTTAACAAACCCTAGTTCTATTAAATCTGCTTCTGTCATAGTCTACCATTTTACCTTGTCTGCCCAATAAGCTGCACTCATTTTTCCTTTAGCTATATTTTTACCATGTCTAGCTTTAAAACTTTTACGTCTAGCCTTTTGTTTAGCTGACTCACCTGCTTTAGGCTTACCTGCAGTCTTAACACCTTGTTGTCCAAAACGTATTGTCTTTACTTTGTCTCCTTGCTTAGCCACTACCACGTGTGACTTCTTTGGATGACTAGGGGTACGTTTAGGTTTATTGTATCCTGATACTCCTGCTTTTGCTAACCTGCTATCTTTTTTCTTTGCCATTATCTTTTTTTACCTTTATGCAACCCGTGGGAAGCATGTTGTTTACCTTTTTTAGTTGCAGCACGTTTCTTTTTATTTGCAGCAGCCAGCTTAGCTCTACCTTTTTTAGAACCTTTTAATTTAGAGATTGTCTTTGATGGAGCATATACTTCTCCTGTNTCAGAAGATTTCTTACCCGAAGNAGTTCTCCACTTCTGCTTACCCCATCTAGTTAAACTCTTTTGTTGTTTTGTTTTTGCCATTATCTTGCAAATAATATCTTTATTGAATAAATAATTAACGCTGATACAAGTATTCCCATTAAAGGATCTTTATTAATACTAACTACTTGAGTTTTTTCCTTGCAACATTTATCACTTGCTGGTTTGACTGATCCACAAGTAGATAATAAACCACAACATAGTAATACTATAATTAACTTTTTACCCATTACTTTTTCTTTTTAGCTTTTAGTTTAGCTGTTTTAGATAAGTCTTTAAAATGAACTAAAGGCTTACTAGTCTTAGTATGCGTCTTACCAGTATGTAATTTACCATTGGCCATTTTATGACTACCACCTTTCCATTCAGTTCCGTTTTTTAAATAATGCTTTACTCCTTTCATAATTTTATTTCTTTGATTTGTATCCGCCTCCAGCTGCTTTGTAACGTTTAGCTAACATTTGTGCTTTACGTGCAGACCATTGTCCTGGTGCTCCACCCTTTCCCCCAGCTTTGATTGAGTTAAATAATCTTTTACGCATAGTAGGTTTAGTATAGTTTCCCGAACTATTTACTGTACTTTTCTTTTTCTTTGCTGCCATCTCTTAATTATTAATATTATCTGGGTATGTTAATTGCATAAGATCTCTTATTTTTGCACACCTCTCATATTCTTCAATATCTATATAGTACGCTAACATATTTTCAAATTCGGATAACTTGGGACCATTGTCAGGATCAAAAGCCAATACTGCTTCATGACCATGTTTAAATTTATTTACCAATAGATCTTCAAAAGTAATTTGATTAGTTAAAACTAAAAATGAATTTTCATAAGCTGTATCAAGCAATATAGCATCAAATTGCATTTGTTCTATCTCAGTGAGACCACTATCTTCCTTTTTACTGTCCATGTTATTTTATTTAAGTTATACTGCGTCTATAAGAACAATATACTAAATTTCTAAATCCTATAAAAATTTTTGAGTCAGAACATGTCCCCCACATGATTAAAAAAAAATAGTGTCCCCCACCCGGTCCTGGCAAAATTATGTATTTGGCATAGGTGAGAGGTTATATAAAACTGATCCCCACCTCTTACTTGTGGTTGGGTCACCCCCCGTAATTATCCACACTTAATATTTAACTTAATACTTTTACAAATGGTTTACTTTAGAAAACTAAACATCAATGAGTCTACTGGCTCAGCAACAATCATTGTGAGCTCTGCTCCAATGTCACAGAAACAAACTACTCTTGCTGGTTTGTCTGTGGGAACAAGAACTCAAGGAAACATCTCCTTTGGTGTTCTGTCACTAATAGACCCTGAAACTAATCAGGTGATGCGTAGTGACCACCCTACAATCAAAGCGTTAGCTGGGAAGCTGAACGTTGGGGATGAACTGAAGAACTTTAAACTCTCTGAGTCTAAGGTTGTCAACCTAACTACTGGTGAAGAGAATGAGAACCTCTTCTGGGTTGAACAGGTCTAACCTGTACAGGAGGGAAGTGTAACTGCTCCCCTCCTTTTCTTTGTCTACCGCTCATGTGTAGCTCTCCACTTGGTCAGGAATGAATCAGGTGTAACTACCGTGCAGACACACACAACACCACAAGGCTGATGCTTTGTGTGTGTTGTTTTTTTTCTTTATGGACTGGTCATACATTCTTATAGCTTTATAATATAACTCTGACTGCTCCCTTCCTTTCTTATGCAAATATTTATTAATCATTAATTAAAATTAAATTATGGAAACAAATTCAGTTTATTTTAGAAAGCTTAACATCAATGACAACACAGGTAGTGCAACAATAATTGCATCAGATGTACCATTGATACAGAAAGCAACTACATTAGCAGGTGTTAATGTAGCAACAAGAACACAGAACAACATTACATTTGGCGTATTAAGCCTAATAGATCCAGAGACTGGACAGGTAATGCGTTCTGATCATCCAACCATCAAGCAGTTAGGTGCCAAACTTAACAGGGGTGATGAGATGAAAGGTTTCAAACTATCTGACAATCCAGTGTTAAACCTAACATCTGGAGAAGAAACAGGTATGTTTTGGATAGAAGCAGTGTAAACCTGCAGTAAAAGGTAAGAACTCTACAGATCTAGTGTAAAAGCTAGGTTTGTAGTTGTTTTTTTTATTTAAATGTGTATAGCATTGTATAAGTTAGGTCTTATTACCACATTATACCACCTTTTACCACTATCATAACTCTTATAGCACATTAATATATTAATATAGCTAACACAAGGGATAGGTGTGATACTTTCACTGCTCCCTTCCTCTCCTATGTAGTATGTCTCTCTATCTATAGGATAATAGACATAGTACCCGCAATATTGCAATCACCACTAATACAAATTATTATGCAAAATCACCTATTTAAAATGCATCACAGAGTAAAACTACAACTTGATGCTATCTGCCAAGAGGCAGGAGATATGAATGTAGAAGAGTTTATGCAAGTGTATAAATCTCTAGAACAAGGTCAAGCTTCAGAATTGCAAATGCAAGAGGCTCGTACTATGGCAGACCAATATAAGTTTGCTATGCCAAACCCATCAGGCATTAACCGTAACTTCCAAGAAGATATGATTAATGATATGGATATGGGTCAATAACATTAATAGCTAACATAAGAGCATAAACATTAAATTGGGTATGATTCGGAGATTGACAATTGATTTGCAAATCATGAGTCCACGTCTATCATCACTCTTATGCTAGTTAATAGGGAGTGTGTAACAGCACTCCTTCTAATACTAAATCATTTTAATACTAAATCATTATGTCAAACAATATATCAGAATTAAAAGTACTAAAATCAGCAGCAGGTTATTACATAGGTCATACAGAGAATGGTATGCCATATAGCCGTGAATCAGACTATTTTAGAGATAGAATAGATGCTGAAAAAGCATATACTATAATGGCTACTTTTACTAAGCCTTAATAAATTAACTTAGAGCAATGAGTCAAGCAATACCACTGACTATTCTGAGATAGTGTCAGCCAATAATGGATAAGCACTCTAAGTTTTTTAATCATTTAAAATAAATATAAACCACTTAATAAAACAATTATGAGAAAAATTATATATCTATTACTATTCGTATTTATAGCAGGACCAGCATTACAATCATGTGGGTCATCAAGAAGCTGTAAAACATCAAAATATAAAATGAAGAAAGCTAAATGTTGGAATGCTAAGAAACAAAGATATACCAGATGTTAAGGTATATAACAATATTCTTTATCGCAGTATCTATGATGAGCTGTGAGAAAGAGCCTCTAGAATGTGAACTTGTAGAGGTACAACGTGACGTAGATACAATTACTATCTATAGTCANGTANCAGATTCGTNTATATATGATCCAGTAACTAATATAACAACTGTGACATATATGTATCTAGGTTGGCAAGATTTTGAAATGCCAGTCTATATGTTAGCATGGTTAGCTACAAATCCTGTATCAACTGGATCAAGTGAATGGTATGATTGGGCTAGTGATAGTACTAATACCAACCCAGACTATTCAATACTTAGTACAGAATATTATATGGGTACCGGTCAAGGTGCATATTGGAATGGAGATTATAAATATAATAATGTAAATAAATCAGACTTAATTACTAACGGTGATATAGTCACAGAACTTTAATCATATGAAAAACTTAATCAGATCATTAATAAAAATCATATATGTGGTAGTGTTACCTTTATTATTTATACTTGGTACATACCATTATGTTACAAATTATGCAGTAAGTACAGGCATACTATTAATTATTACACTTCTTGGTGTAGCAGTAGTAGCTAACTCAGTAATGTATTTAGTTTTCTTATCTAGTACAAGAATGCTTCCTAAATGTAAGGTAGAGATTATACCTATATTTGGTTTAGCATTTGGTATAGACCCTGATCAAAAGGATAAAGTAACTTGGTTGTTACTCTTACCTTTTATATCATTAGAGTTTACTGTGAGATTAAAGTGAACTAGAGTTCATACAAACAGTACCAGTATATAGTTATAGTATATATATACTACTGTAGTTAGGCCTTGTGGATTATGAGTGGTGGCTAAATGGATAGTAACAATACCTTTTTAATATAGCATATTGTTTAAGGTTGCGTTACTATCCTTATTTAGGTTACATCAACTGCTCCCTTCCTTACACATGCAGATATCAATTTAAAAATCAATAAAATAATTATGGCAAATCAATTCAAAATCAATCAAAACATAGTAGAAAATATACTACAGAATGTTTTAGAACCTAAAAGCCCACATAATAGTGAGCATATATTTAATATCTTGATGAGAGAACTACCAGATCATGCAAAAGAAAGTATATTACATCTTAGTTTGACTAAAGAAGACTATACTCCTGTGAAAATAGGAGACTATGTCAAGCTTGAAGTACCATCTTATCATTCTGGACAAGAGTATGAATGGGATATACTTGAAGATATGGGTCTTTGGCCAGGTGGTGGTATGGTATATGGAAAAGTTACCGGTGATTCATCATGGGGTAATGATAAATTCAATCCATTCTATAGTAACATTAAGCTAGAGTTACTCTATCATGACAAAGATAAGAAGCTTAGACTATATGATCATAGTGCAGAGCCTATGTCATTAATAAAAGTTAGTGAATCTGATATTAAATATTTTGATATATTAGATACTGATGTATTAATAGATAACATAACAGAAGAAAACACTGAAAAAGATGGCTAAAATATCAATGGAACTATTGCAAGCAGAACAAAATTCATGGAAACTTATGGATAATGCTCTTAAAGATGCAAACGGTAAAAGTATACACTTTGGGAAGTATATGAATGATAAGTATGCTATGAACAATGATGCCTTGTCAAAAGAAACAAGTGAATCAATGGCTATGCTTATCCTTTTAAAGGACCATGTCCAAGAAATTAAATGATAGATTTGGTATTGTTAAGTATAAAGTCTTATCAGATCCAAGTTTGTCTATACAATCAAAAGGGTTATATAGTCTCATAGCTTGCTATGTAGATAAAAACCGTGAAGCATATCCATCTGCTTCAACACTTGCTGACTCAATGGATATATCCCAAAGATATGTTTTTAAGCTATTAAAAGAGCTGAGACAGCATAATTACATAAAAAGAATAAAGGGTAAGTTAGTTATTATTTAAGTGATAGCTATATAAGTGCAATTTATTTTTGAATTTAACTAATAATATCTTATAATTAGTGAGCCAAAGGCAGTTATATTTTTATCTTTGTTGATAGATATGATAGTACAACTACCCAATGGCCGCATAATTGAGTGCTCAGTAGAGCAATACCTCTCATTAACTGATGATGAGGTTAGAGATCTTAATGGCTTAAGTTCAGCATACACAAAAGAAGTGGTCAATCCCTTTTACAATGCATTTTCAGGTAAGACAGTCATAGTTGATTATGAACCAGAGTTCATAGATGAGCATGAGCCTGCCTTAGATGAAATAGAAGCATTTGAAAAGTTAGATGATCCATATTTTCATTCAGATGACGTGTAGTCATCAAACAATCATTTATTAATTTATTAAAACTAAAAAAATGCAAAGCAAAGTCAATGTATGTGCTGATGACATGGGTAATGTTATCATTCAATCAAAAAACAATTCAGAGTATGGTTATGTAAGACTACAACAAGACAGAGTTACCTTTGGTAACAATGGCTGGGTTAAAAAGTCTAATGTATCAACGTTATTATTAGGTAAGTTAGAAGACTTACAATCATTAAACTTTAAATCAGGAGATGTTATTGCTGGTAAGATTGTTATTAAAGAACAATTAGAGCCATTTAATAGTAATGATCCAGATAGAGATTATAAATACGCAGGTGATACTGGTATTATATGCTGTGTAGATGGTCAACCTATTTACAGAAAAGCAATGTTTACTGCTGATGTAACAGCACAAGATGTATTATTGGCTCATACCAATGGTCAAGACATCAAAGATGCTAATGGTACTGCAACAGTAGGTAAGATTAAGAAAGCTACAACACTTGAAGCATTTGGCATAGAAGAAACTGATAACACTCAAGATGATGGTACACCACCATTAGATGAAGTTGAAGAAGTTACTGAGAATGAAGAAGTTACTGATGAAGTAGAAGAACTTGTAGAAGAAGAGGCTGAAACCTTTGAACTATAAGAGTAGTTAATAATTTGTTAGGTTAAGATGGGTGTATAGCAATTGTTGTTATACACCCTGATTAACTTTAACTACTCCCTTCCTCATATATGAGGGTAATCCTTTTACTAATCAATAACTACTAAACAATTATGCTATCTCAAGAACAATTAGAAATATTAATAGAACAACAACAAAAAGACAATCTTTCCAAAAGGGAAGAGCGTTACCACTACTATGGGATATTAGCTGAATATCAGTTACATCCAGCCTCATTAGTAAACTCTTTAAGTTACACCAAACTAAATCCGTATCAACATTTTTTGTTTAAACGTGTGCTTCATGGTCTTAAGGTTTATAAACCTGAAGAAGTTAGAAAGCTACACTGGGACAAGAAACGTAGAATAACTAAGGTTTGGAAACGTGGACAAAGAGAGATCAATGCTTGGAAACAAACTATTTGTAATAAGCGTGTAAATGCTTATCTTAGCAAAACATTCAAGCACTCACCACTGGCACAGTATATTGCAAATATACCAGCCACTGAAGTATTAGAAGATTATACTAACACTATGAATTTCAAAGAGTTAGGTATAACTTATGAAGATGTAATATTAAAATTTATGTCATTAGGATTACTTCCTAAAAACTATTTAGAACTAAAAAATGAGCATCAAAAAAGTATCTAAAAAAATGTCTAAATTAAATACTGCTTATAGCAAATTGCGTAGGCAGTATTTAACAGACAAAAATGTATGTCATGCTAAAATACATAACTGTAGTTTACACGCTACAGATGTGCATCATAAACATGGACGTGGTGTATATTACTTGGACACATCTACATGGATGCCGGTTTGTAGAAACTGTCATATGTGGATAGAAGAACATCCAGCTGAATCCTTTGAATTAGGATTTTCAGGCTTAAGATCATAACTATATGGTCCCATAGCTCAACTGGATAGAGCAACAGCCTTCTAAGCTGTAGGTTCAAGGTTCAAGTCCTTGTGGGATCACTTGGGACTCTTAGCTCAGTAGGTTAGAGCAAACCGCTCATAACGGTTAGGTCATAGGTTCAAATCCTATAGGGTCCACCTTTAAAAAGAATTATGAAAAACAAAACACAACTAATAAAAATATTATCTTGGACAATAGTCCTTGTAATAACAATAATTATATGGACAACAATATTCAAAGTAGTGTGCCAATGACTAACAGAGAAATAGTTCAGTCAGATGCATTAGAAATAACTAAAAAATATAAAAGATCTGGATTAGGTATATCAATGGGTGTAGGCAAGACAAGAATTGCCATTAAGCATTTGATGATAAACTTTAATCCATTAATTCAAGTACTTGTAGTAATACCTAAACACTCTGTAGCACAATCATGGATTGATGAGTTAGGTAAAATGAATTTAGAAAAATTAGTAAAGCATATAACGTTTACTACATATCTATCATTAAAAAAACATAATCCAAATAACTATGATATAGTTTATTTAGATGAATGTCACTCATTACTACCAGGTCATGAAGAGTTCTTATCTGTTTATAAAGGTAAGATACTAGGATTAACAGGTACACCACCAAGAGATAAACAATCTGTGAAAGGTATGCTTGTGCAAAGATACTGTCCAATTAGATATAGTTTTGGCGTAGATGATGCAACAGACAGCAATATACTAAATGACTATAAAATAATTATACATGAGTTAGAGTTATCTAAGTTACCTACCTTAAAGAAAAAGAATAAGAATGGTGGACACTGGTATACTAATGAAAAGAAAGATTATGACTATTGTAGCGGAAGAGTAAGTGATGCACAATCACCAAAGCAAATACAGTTTGCAAGAATCATGAGAATGAGAGCACTAATGGATTATCCTACTAAAGAATTATATGTTAAGTCTATGATTAAAAATATAGAAGATAAGTGTATAGTGTTTGCTAATACTCAGAAACAAGCAGACCGTATCAGTAAACATAGTTATCATTCAGGTAATCCAAAGTCAGAAGAAAACTTAGAATTATTTTCAGATGGTAGGATTCATAACCTATCTTGCGTGTTACAATTATCAGAGGGTGTTACAATACCAGGGTTAAAACAAGGTATTATTATGCATGCATATGGTAATGAAAAGAAAACTGCACAAAGAATAGGTAGACTATTAAGACTTAATCCAAGTGAGACAGCAATATGTCATATACTGTGTTACAAAAATACACAGGATGTAAAATGGGTATCATCAGCCCTTAAATCATTTGATGAAAGTAAAATTAAACGTTATAACCCTTTAAATAGATAAATCAATGGAAATCATAATCTTAGCATTAGTAGCTGGAGCCTCATTTATTGCAGGCAAAAGTGTAGGAAAATCAAAATTAAAAAAAAGTATTAATAAGTTAACTGTCAGAGAAATGTTAGTACATAAAAGACAAGAACTTAAAAATCTATAGCTATGGGAAAAATGAAAGAGCTCTTTATGGAGCAACAACAAGAACTAGAGTACCGTGGAGCACATGATGCTATGATACATGGTCTTGCAAGAACAGCAATAGAAGAATATATAGAAGAAGGGGAAACCCCTTGTCCAAATTGTAATGAACCAGCTTTACTACGTAATGAATCAAACGCTAAATGCACTGAGTGCGGTCAAGAGTTTGTTTATGTTGATAATGGAGCATTAAGATTTGTATGATGGAAGAATATGAATATGACCATGATGGTGTTAAATGCACTGTAGAATATACTTATGATCCAGGAGAACCTGATCAATGGTATGACCAAAACGGAGATCCAGGAACACCTGGTTACGGACCAACCGTGGATGTAATAAATGTATGGACTGTATTGACAGATAGATTAGGAAATAATGTAAGTGTCAAGATAAATGATCTTTTATATACAGAAGATATAGAAGGAGAAATACTACAATATAAAGAAGATTAATTATGAAAAAAAAATTTAATAAGCAAGAGTACATAGAGGACTTAAAATATAGACAAGGTAGAAGTAAAGATAAAATGGAAAAAATATACAAAGGTTGCTTTGCAGTACTTTGTGCAGGATTTGTTTTATTTATACTTGGGTTAGTATCCTCTTTATTAAAAATATGAAAGATCAATTATTTGTTCAAGCAACAATCAAGGAAGGTAAGTTACACTTCCCTATAAAAGCCTTTGAAACTAAGTATAATAAGTTTCTTAAAGATATGCCTGATGGTGCACGTGTAGAATTATTTATAGGTGTACAAGATGGTAAAGGCAGTAATCCACAGTTAGCAAGAGTACATGCTATGATAAGAGAAATAGCCCAAGAACTTGGCTATACATTTGAAGAAACAAAACTACAAGTAAAGCGTAAAGCTGGCCTATGTTTTGTTAAAAATGGTGTAGAGCACTGTAAATCCTTTGGTAAGTGTGATAAAGATGAACTCAATTTGGCTATACAAGCTTGTATTGAAATAGGAGATTTTAGTGGAATGCAATTAAGATGATAACTCATTTAGCTTTTGAGCTAGTTTAGTTAACATCTCTGTTGGATTTTTAGTCTCTTTATTTATATCCTTCACAATGTTACCAAAGTCTTCTTCTGTAACCTTAAGATCCTCATACTGCTCAAGACCTTGCTCTTTAGCAAGTGACTTAAATATATTAATGATAGAATATAAAGTATATAGTTCACTCTCAATTGGAGTAAACTTTCTATTTTTCTTCTTAGCTTTGTCAGGGTCCATAATCAGTTCATTGAAGTCTGTTATAAGGACTCCAAACTGAGAGGTATCAGGATAAAACTCAGTTAAATATCTGCCATATATTGATTGCAACCCTACTATAAATGCAGGATTGATTTCACACTTCATGTTTTTAGAAGTGTCATATGTGATGAATTGTTTATTAGCCATACTATTGTTATTAATTAATCAAAGATACAAAAAAAAATATAATATGAACCAGAACTTAATAGAAATTGACATAGAACAATTAAGAAATGATGTCAATAATAAATTAGAAGACTCAGGATGGGCACGTATGCTCTCACCATTTATAAATGGATTAGAGTTTGACATGATAATGAATAAATTAGTTGAATGTGTAAATGCAGAGAGAAGATTTACACCAAGATTTAAAGATATATTCAATGCATTCTTAGAATGTCCATATGATAAACTTAAATGTATAGTCATAGGGCAAGATCCATATCCACAACTTGGAGTTGCAGATGGCATAGCATTTAGCTGCAGTAGAAAAAGTAAAGCAGAAAAATCCCTGCAGTATATACTTAAGCAAACTATAGGTGATTATACTGATACAGGTAGAGCTATATATACTCCAGAAGAGTGTGACTTAAGACGTTGGGCTAATCAAGGTGTTTTATTATTAAACACAGCATTTACAGTAGAGATTAATTCTATAGGCTCACACTATGCAATATGGAAACCGTTTACAGAATACTTATTTGAAAATATAAATAGACATAATAAAGATATACCAACCATACTGATGGGTAAAAAAGCAGAAGCTTGGGAATTACTATTAAACAGACAAAAATTGTTTAAGGTTGCTCACCCGGCTTCAGCTGCATATAGAGGTGGAGAATGGGACTGTAAGGATGTATTTAACAACGTTAATACAGAATTAGAAAAGCAAGATAAAACTTGCATAAACTGGTAATATTTATTATATTTACATACTACAAAACCAAAACTTAAATGACTGAAGATCAAGAGATTATACAAAAGATAGAGATTGAATCTTTTAGAAAAACATTTAGACAAAGACATGGTATAAACCTCTATGTATATATGCCTAAACAAGAAAGATATAGGATACCATTGGATACATTTTTAGATATTACTTTAGAGTGTATTCATGAATATAACCCTGAACATAAATGGATAAAAAGCATCAAAAATATAACTCTTAGAAAAAGAAGTTATGTTAAATGGGTACAGATAATGTGCTATATTGCTTGGAAAGATGGTCATGGTAAATCTGAAATAGGTAGAGCTATAGGTAAAAACCATGCAACTGTTATAAATTCATGTAGAAATGTAGAAGATGGAATGCATGTGGGTGATAAGATAGTAATGGAAACTTATAATATAATAATTAATAAAATAGTAGAGTATGTGGGAACTGTTCCAGAAAATCTTGAAGATAAAAATAACTCCAAATCAAGCACTGATCCTATTTGGGATGAAGCAAGGCGTTTCCTTGCCTATAGTAATTGATGAAGATAAAGAGATATTAATAAGTAAAGGTTTACTTGTAAAAGAGAATAACCAATATAAAATGACTGCTGAAGCTAAAGCATTTTGTGCTAAGCTTGATAACTATTTTGTTAAAGCAAAAAAGAAAACAGATATACAACTTATGGGTAAGGACTTTAATGATAAGATCCATACTTATAGAGAGATATTCCCTGCAAGAAAACTACCAAGTGGTAATCCTGCAAGAAATAATGTCAAAGCATTAGGAGAGAACTTTAGATGGTTCTTTGAAACTTATGATCATACATGGGATGATATTATAAAAGCAACCCGGATGTATGTAAATGAGTATAGAGATGCAGACTATATGTATATGCAAACAAGTCAATACTTTATATCTAAACAAGATAAACATAAAGTAAAGCACTCAAGACTAGCTGACTACTGTGATATGATAGTAGATGGTGTTAGTACTGAGGAAGAACATTTTAAAGAAAACGTAGTATGAAAAACAAACCATCATGGATTGGCCAATATGCTGCTTTTAATGAAGCACTAAAATATATGTATGCTAGGTCAACTGGAGAAGAGAAATCTATTTACACTCCGTGGCCTAAATTTAATGATGCTGCTACTGATGGTATAGAGTGGAATACACTGACTGTAATTGGTGGTAGACCTGGTTCAGGTAAAACATTAATTAAAGATCAAATCATAAGAGAATCATTTGCTTTAAATCCAAATGATAAATTTAGAGTATTAGAATTTCAATTTGAGATGGTAGGTAGAACCTCAGCCATTAGAGAATTTAGTTCTATAACAGGTAAAACTTATAAAGAACTGTGTAGTGCAGGATCAACTTTAGGTACAGATACATTAAATACGTGTCATCAGTATGCTAAAGAAAGAGTTAAACATCCTGTAGATATTATTAGTACACCTATGACTGTTAACCAAATGCGTGAGCAAATTGATCACTATATGAATCAACATAAAGGTGTAAATACTATGATAACTCTAGATCATACAATGTTAGTAAAGAGAGCACCCTATCAGAATAACACATTAGATATGTTATTTGAATTAGGTGAGTTCTTTACACAGTGTAAAAGGGATTATCCTTGTTTATTTATTGCTTTGTCACAACTTAATAGGAATATAGACAACCCGGATAGGGCTATAGATGGTAAATATGGTAACTATATACTTGAGTCAGATATATTTGGCTCAGATGCAATGCTACAGCATGCTGATATGCTTATAGGTATCAACAGGCCGGCTAAACAAAAGATTAGGTACTATGGTCCTGATAGATATATAATAGAAAATGATAGAACCTTGGTGTTACATTTTCTAAAAGCCAGAAATGGTGATGCACGGATGTCATTCTTTAAAGCAAAGTTTGAACAAATGCAAATAGAAGAAATGCAAACACCAGGACAACAAGAACGCAGATGATAAATACTAAAAACTTAAATAATAAAACAAAGATGGGACTAACACCGCAAGAAAGAAAGCAGAAGGTTGCATCACTAAGAGAAGAGCATGAAGATTACTTTCAGACAGAAGGTATAATCAATGCACTATATATACCTAAGATGGCTTATAGACCGTCAGGTAAGGATGAGCTGCATGTTAGTTTCTTCCCAAGTGAATTTGAAAAAGGAGAGGATATATATACAGAGTTTGTATCTATAGATTATGATACAGAAGATCCAAAAAGAACATTATATTATCATAAACATAATCCACATTGGAAAGAGGAGTATGAGATGATAACAAGCAACTCAGGATTCCAAAGACATATTATACCGGTCAGTGAGTTAAAAGTTGTAAATGATGTTACAAGTAGGGGTAAAGCTATTATAGATTTTGCAAATCCTGATTTGCCTAATCCAGATGAAACTACTCAAACTGCTCCCTCCCTCACCTCTGCAGATCTGATAAAAGCATTATCAGAAATAAATGCAACACTAAATAAATTAATAACAGTAATCCAAAGTAAATAATATGGCACAAAGCGTATTGGTAATTGCAGATTCAGGTACAGGAAAGTCTACCTCAATCAGAACATTAGACCCTAAAGAGACTTTCATTATAAATATTGCTAACAAACCTTTACCATTCAAAGGTTGGAAAGGAAAGTATAATCAAATTAGTAAAGATAACCCAAAAGGTAATCTAACGTCTGCTTCATCAAGTGCAGGTATAATTAAAGCTATTAAGCATGTTGATGAAAAAATGAGCCACATCAAGACATTAGTTGTTGATGACTGGCAGTATATGAGTTCTTTTGAATATTTTGATAGAGCTAATGAGAAAGGCTATGATAAGTTTACTCAGATTGCAGCTAATTTAGCTATGGTGGCAAAGCTACCAAAAGATCTAAGAGATGACTTAACAGTAATCTTTTTGACTCACTCAGAAGATTCAACTGATATAAATGGAAATAGAAAAATTAAAGCTAAGACTATTGGTAAAATGATTGACAATACTTTAACTTTGGAAGGCCTATTCTCCATAGTATTATTTGGAAAAGTAAATAAAAATGATGATGGTGAACTTGAATATGGTTTTGAAACACAAAACAATGGAGAGAACACATGTAAATCACCCATGGGAATGTTTGAGGATAAGTTTATCCCAAATGACCTACAATTTGTAAAAGATTGTATTGAAAAATATAATCAGTAATAATTAATTAATAAATAGAAAAATTATGTTAAGTACTAAAGACATGTCTGCCGGATCAGGTAGCATCAAACCAGTAATTGGAGTGGGTAACCACAAAATTAAGATCAACTCAATAACATTTGATCAAACACCATATGATATGGATGCATATAACATCACATTACATGTGGAAGGTGAGCCTGTAACAGGTGAATTCAATGGTTTCTTAAAAGATATGAATAACCCTAATGGTCCTCGTTTTGAAGGTCAAGTAGGTAGAGTTAGATTCTCTCCATATCCATTTAAAGATGCAACTTTGAATAATGGTAATGAGATCAGCCGTGATACTGAGGTATTGAAAGCAATGGTCTTCTTATCAGAAGTAGTAGGTAAAAGAGCTGAGCTAGATGCTATTGAGGCAAATACAATTGAAGACTTTATGGTTAAAGCTGGTAATGTTTGTTCTGAAACAGGATATATCAATGCATGCTTAGGTGCACGTGAGTGGGAAAACAAAGAAGGTTATGTAAACAATGACTTATTTTTACCTAAGAGAACTAAAGAAGGTATGCCATTAGAAGAAATGGATAAAGAAAATTCTAACTTACTAACGTTTGATAGAAACAATACAAACCATTTTAGACCATATGTAAAGAAAGAAACAGCAGCATCAAACTTTGAACCTGCAGCAGCAACAGGGAGTGACTTTGATCTGTAATATAAATCTTAAAGAGTGGGCTCAGTATAATGCTGGGCCCATTTCTTTTTAATATATTTGGATCATGTTCAGTACAAAAAATTTAATATTAGAGGAAACAGATGTACCCAGTTATTGGGTATTTCAATATTATTTAGATCTACCTGAACAGCTTACGGGACAAGACATTAAGATTAATTCAATATTTAATCCTAATGATAAGACTCCAAGTTTTTGCATATATGTAGATAAATCCATTATGCAGTATAAGTTTAAAGACTTTTCAACAGGTATAGGAGGAAACAAATCAGACCTAGTTAGGCATATGTTTAATTTAGGTTATCCTCAAGCTACAAGAAGAATCATAGAAGACTATAATAAGTACATTCAGCAGAATGGTAAAGTTCAAGTTGAATTTGTACCACAAGCTAAGTGGGAGATTGACTTTATAAAATATAGGCCATGGAATAAAAATGATACTGATTTCTGGTTACCGTTTAGAATAGGTAGAACATTATTAGAAAGATATAATGTAAAACCAATTGAATATTTTAATATGGTAAAAGAAGAAAGTTTAGAAATAGAATCACTTAAAATAGGAAGTAAACATTGTTATGGTTACTTTGATAAACACGGTGAAGTATTTAAAATATACCAACCTTATAGTAAAAAACATAAGTTTCATAAAGTCAAGAGCTACATTCAAGGTATTGATCAATTAGAATATAAAGAACCATACTTAGTAATTTGTTCATCTCTTAAAGATGCAATGTGTTTAAAAAGTATGGGATATAACTTAGAAGTTATAAGCCCAGACTCAGAAAATACTATGATTAAACCTCATATCATTGCTAACTTAAAAAAGAAGTTCAAAAATGTAATTACTATATTTGATAATGATGATGCAGGTAAACACGCAGTTAAAAGATATGCTGAGGCATATGGTATTAATGGCTGTATACCAACTGTATGTAAAGATATATCAGATGCTATGAAAGAAATAGGATTTGATAAAACACATGCAATGTTAAAACCATTATTAAAACACACATTAAATAAATAATATGAGAAAAATAAGATGGTGGATACCAGGCAATGTTCCTTCTAGTAAGAATGGTAGGCGTTGGACAGGTAAATACTTTATAGCTAGTAAAGCAGTTATGAACTATAGAAAAGCAACCAAGGAAATTTATTTAAAGTATACTGAAGAATTTAAAGAAGAACTAAAGAAGCAAGAGCTTCCTGTTAAAATCTCCTTTCAATTCATAAGAGGTTCAAGACATAAGTTTGATTATATAAATCCTGCTCAGACAGTGCAAGATGATATGGTTAAGTACGGATGGATTGAAGATGATAATGCAGAGTTTATAATTCCTGCATTTGAACAATATACTTATGATAAAATAAACCCCGGTGTATGGATAGAGTTAATTATAAATGATGAAAAAGAAGAATTCTAAAAAGAAAATAATTTCACTTGATGAATTTTTTAGATATAAAGAAATGTTTGAGGGACTGCCTGAAGATAAAGCTTTAGCATGTGAACTGTATAATAATGCAGGTTATGCTGATAAAGCTATTGTTGATAGACTTATGGCAAAAGCTTTGATGTTTGATGACAGAGTAAAGTTTTGTATAGGAATCAAATATGAATTTACTATTGGATCATTTAAAACAACACGGATTTATACATTTATCAAGAAAGAAAAAGTAAACAAAATATATATGGACATATTAAGAAAATTAAAAGATCATGATTAATATACAAGACCAGGTTGCACGGACAACTAAAAGTTTAATATTTGCTGAGCCCTTTTACGGGCTCTTTTTAATTGGTATCAATAAGAAATACAGTTTAAGTCTGCCAACAGCAGGTGTAAGTAAAAATAATATTGGTTGTCAATTGACTATAAACCCTGAGTTCTATAATGATCTCAGTGAAGACCATAGGTTTGGTCTGATTAAGCATGAACTATTGCATATTGCATTTGGGCATCTTATAACAAGGGATAGATATTCTGATAAGAAGTTATTTAATATAGCTGCTGACTTAGAGATCAACCAGTACATACTGGAAAGTAAATTACCTGATGGTGGTTTACTATTATCAAGCTTCCCTGAATTAAAATTACCTCAGAAAGCAGGTACAGATAAATACTATGAGCTATTACAAGAGGCCCAAGAAGATGGTACATGTCCTTCTTTAGATAATCTTATGAATAAAATGGATGGTGAATCACCTTATTGTCACAGTACATGGGATGAGTTTGATGATTTACCTGAAGCAGATAAGAAACTATTGCAAAAGCAAATTGAGCATCAGTTAAAAGAATCAGCAGAGCAAACAATAAAGAAACAAGGCACAGTGCCGGGAGAGCTTGCTGAATTGATTCATAGACTAATGAATATTGAACCAGCAAAATTTGATTGGAAACAATATCTAAGAAGATTTGCAGGTAACTCTAGTATAGTATATACAAAAAAGCTGAGACGTAAGTATAATAAACGTTATGCAGCAAATCCAGGCCTTAAAATTAAATTTAAAAATCATATACTAGTTGGTGTTGACACAAGTGGTTCTGTAAATAATGATGAGCTAAAGGAATTCTTTAGTGAGCTTACGCATATGCATAAGACGGGTCATAAGATTACAGTAGCACAATGTGATACAAGATTAAACAGTGTAAAAGAATTTAATCCAAACAAGGATTGGGAAATACATGGTCGTGGTGGAACAAGTTTCCAACCAGTAATAGACTATTATAATGAAAAGAAAGGGCTATATACAGCTCTAATATATTTAACAGATGGTGAAGCATATACTCCAGAGAACTGCCCTAACAATACGTTATGGGTACATAGTTCTAATTGTAGTATCAATGATGAGTTACCAGGACAGAAAATTCAACTTAATTAATTAAAAAAAAAATGGCACAAGTAAATTTAAATGTAACAGAACTAAAAGGATTTGTAAATCATATAATAGAAAACAATAGATATTTACAAGATAATGGTAAAGGACCAGTATCAGTAGAAGTTGTAGGTGAATCAGGTATAGGTAAAACTTCTACAATTGTTGAGCTGGCTAAGGATAATAATTTAGCTTTTGTAAAACTTAATTTAGCTCAGATAGAAGAGTTAGGTGACTTAGTAGGATTTCCTGTTAGACAATTCCAGATGTATAAAGAAAAGAAAGTAGCTGTACCTAATAACAATGTTAGTATGGTTACAGCAACACAAAGAGCTGCAGGAGCTAGTTTAGCTAATTTAAATCAAACTATTACCAAGAAAGTTGGTCAATGGGTTGATGAATTAGCAGTTCAAGAATATCTTAGACAAGGATACAAGATCACTGGTAAGAATAGAATGTCTTATTGTGCACCTGAATGGATTGCTGATGCAAAAGAAGGTGGTATACTATTATTAGATGACTGGAATCGTGCTGATACAAGATTTATCCAAGCAGTAATGGAATTGATAGATAGACAGTCTTATATATCATGGACATTACCAAAGAACTGGCACATAATTTTAACAGCTAACCCAGATAACGGAGACTATATGGTTAACAGTGTAGATAGTGCACAGAAGACCAGATATGTAACAGCTAATCTTAAGTTTGATGTTAATGTATGGGCTCAATGGGCTGAGGGTGCAGGAATTGATACAAGATGTATTAACTTCCTATTGCTCCATCCAGAGTTAGTAACGCAAGAAACTAATGCAAGGTCCATAACAACATTCTTTAACTCTATATCAAGCTTTGAAAAGTTTGAGGATAATCTCAGTATGATTCAAATGATTGGTGAAGGTAGTGTTGGAGATGCTTTTGCTTCTATGTTCACAACCTTTATTAATAACAAGCTAGATAAGCTGGTAACACCAACTGATTTATTAACTCATGATAATGAGGCATATATTCTTGGTGAGCTTAGATCTTGTATAGGTAAAGATGATACATATCGTGCAGATATTGCTTCTACATTAGCTACTAGGCTTGGTAATTACTCTGTTGTTTATTCACAGGATAATACTATAGGTCAAAAGGTTACTGACAGACTTAAAGCACTATGTACTAAAGATTACTTTACAAATGATCTTAAGTATCTAATAGTACGTACCATATTTAATGGTAATAAAAAGAAGTTTAATAAATTGATGATGATCCCAGAGATCGTTCAAATGACAATGAAATAAAATGGCAAATAAATCAGTATATCAAAATCTTGATCTTGCTGCTTTATCTTACTTTGATTTAGAGAGTGATACCCTTTATGGTGTCCTCTCTAATTCAGGTGAGGTAAGTAAAGTATTATGTACTCAAGATCAAACAACATATGAAAAAATACACAGTATATTAACTGTCCCTACAGAGGATGACCAAACTTTTAGAACTAAAAAGAAAGCTTTTGTACTACCAAGGTGTAATGTATCACAAGATAGATTGAAAGCTGCTCTTAAAGAGCATGGTATAACTGTTACAAATGATTATGAACTAGCTGATCTAATTATAGGACATGAAGATATTACAACTCACCGTCTAGAAAACGCTGAGAATATACCTTTTACTGTAATGATGAATAAATTGTGGAACTATGAAACAACAAAAGGTAGATCTACAGCAACGCATTCTAAAGAAATAGCAATATATAATTCTGGCCTAGAAGTTATAATAACTCCTAAGCTTACAGAAAGTATAAGATACTATGATTTAGATATAGAAGATAGTTTGTATGATAGCTGGATGTTAACTGGTATGGCTATAAACTTAGCTCATATAATTGATACTACAGATGTTAGTGTTGTTGATCCTGAGACAGTGTTACATAGTTCAGCTAGTAAAATGATTCTTGATGAACAACTTCTTAGTGATCTTAAAGTTCAGCTTGCTACATACGCTGATGACAAAGCTTTAGCTCTTAAAATTGTACCTACAATAGACTATACAAAAAATTATCATCTATTATGGCAATTTGCTCAAGACTGTAGTAGTATTACATATGCAGATAATAGAGATAAAGATCTTAAGTACTGGCTAGAAGTATCAAACTTTTTAAAATTTGAAAGAAAGAGTGCACAGGATATGATACTGTGGTTAGATAGTGAAGATAAATTATGTAAAACTACTTTTAGATACCTAGAACCTATAGTTAGAAGAGAAATATCTATACACAATAGAGATCTTTATACATTTCAGGTAGCTGTAAAGAAAGAATATCAAAAATATTTAAAATAAAATTATGAGAAAATATTATAAAATGCATGTAAATATGCACAAAGACAATTGGGAAAATAATAAACTAAAAGCAAGTGGAATACAATGGGTAGAGTATGATTCTAAATATTTGTATACTAATAATAATTATCAAGTGTCTAAAAAAGACTTTGAATTATTAGGACTGCCTTCTATAGATGAATCAAAAGATGTTGATCTACAAGATGCTAAAATTTATAGATTTCCTAAATTAATTTTACCTAGACAAAAAGTAGATTTATTAAAAGAAAGATATAACTGTAAAGTTATAAGAGATATAAGTAAAGCAGACATAGCAATTGTTTCATTAAAACTTTTTGATAGTGTATTAGAAAGAACTTGGACATCATCTGTAAGTTGTTATGAATGTTATCTTATACTTAAGTATATGAAAGAACTTGATATACTTACTGATGAGGCTTTAAAGGAAATCCAAAACTTTTTACAGGACGCACCTAAAGGATGTCAGGTAGATTTTAGGTTGAATAAAGATTGGGGTAGTAGTGATAAATCTCACCTTAAAGCTTATGAAAAGGTAGAAAAGTATATAGAAGACAATGAATTAAAAAATATGGATGGTCATAGTGATTGGATATTACCAAAGAAAAACTATGATGCATTTAATAATTTATTAAATGTTAGTTGTCAGCTTGTATTAGATACAACTATTGGAAATATAATTGATTCTGAGTTAGCAGTAATAGATAATACAAAGTATAATGAGATAGAAGCAATGGTTACTAGTAGTGATATTGAAAATAGATCATTAGCTGTAGAAATGCTAGCTAATTGTAATATAGAAAAATCATTTGATGTTGTTTCCGGTTTATATTTCTGGCAATATGATTGGTTTAAGGCAACTAACAATTGGAACTCAGTAAATGTTAAAGCCCTGCGTGCTAGATTAAAGGAGTATGAAGGTAATCATAATACCACAGGTATATGGTCATTTAATTCTTATTTAAAAACGTTAGCTAATGACAGAAAATTAACACGGTTTGCAGTAGATAAAACAAGAGAAAAGTTAATGAATACTTTAATGAAAGACTTAGTAGGAAATGGATCTCAAGTATTTAAAGTTGACATAAATAATTTGTATATTGCAGATGAAATAGAAAATATGATAGATGAATAGAAATTATCAAAAAGAAGAGGAGTTTTATGCAGACAAAAAGTTCTGCTTTAGCTACTCTTCTTTAAATAAATTATTATTTTCACCGTCCCTGTTCTACAAGGACTATATATTAAAAGACAGAGAGATAAGAACTGATAAACATTTAGTAGAAGGTAAACTTTTACATTGTTTATTGTTTGAACCTGAAAATTTTGAGAGTAAGTTTAATCTTATGCCTGGTAAAATCCCAACAGATTCTGTAAAAAAAGTGCTGAAAGATTTAACACTTCATACAGATGCGGAAACACTTGCAGATTGTGATGACTTTGTTATATTAGACTCTTTAAAGTCAGTTAACTTATATCAGTCATTAAAAGCTGATGAAGCTAGGATAGCAAAAATAGTAACAGCAGACAATGAGTCTTATTGGAAATTCTTAAGTAATACTAATAAAGATACAATAGATCAGATTACGTTAGATAGATCTACAGAACAGGTTAATATACTCAAGAATAAAGATGAAGTAATGAGTTTGTTTAGTAATGAGACTACAGACTTTGAATTAGATGATTATGAAACACATGCTGAGAAATATTTAACTGCTAAATTAAAAGGGTTACCTTTTGGTTTACATGGTTATATAGATTTCTATAGTGTAGATCATAAAGAAAAGAAGATTGTTATATCAGATTTAAAAACAACTGGCAAGACTATATCAAACTTTAAAGAGTCTGTTGACTTTTATAACTATTGGTTACAGGCATCTATATATTGTAAGCTTGTTTGGGACTCTATGTCACAAGTAGAGAACCGGGATGATTATACTATAGAGTTTAAATTCGTTGTAATAGATAAGTATAACCAATCATATGTATTTGATGTATCTCAAGATACATTAAGTGGCTGGGCGGAAGGATTAAGTGGTGTTTTAAATGCTGCAAACTATCATTACAAGGAAAGAAACTTTAGTTTACCTTATGAATTCTTAGTAAATAAAGTTACATTATAGTATGGGTGTCTATACAGAATATTTTCAAAAGAGTAAAGTCTTTCTATATCCTTTATTGGAATATAGAAAAGGCTTAACACATGTTCCTAAACAAACTTATTGTGCTTGGGAAGATGTGTACTCTATTGAGGATAGAATGTTTTTATGCTTATACAAAACTCCTTTAAATGAAAGCTTTGAGAAGTTTATATTAAAAAATATAATACCTAACAAATACTTTGAAGAACATATAGTTCTTGGAAAGAACAAACATTTGTTTGTGTTTGACTTTAAACCACTTAAATTTGACTATGATAATTTTATTAGCGGTAAATATTCTAAATATTCTGTTGATAGTAAAATTAAAATACTTGATTTCTTTGGTAATGATGATAAAGTTTCTGAATATATACAGGCATTTTTATCACCAGAAAGTTCACATGAAGAGTATGCTGAGTTTTTAGATGTTGATATACAATCACTAGAGGATGTGTATGAAATATGCACACCCCCAGATCTAAAAAAAGAAACTCTTATAGATAATAATTATCTATTAGTTAGGTTATTAGAAGATACTTCAATATCTTTGAACAAAATCAAATCAAAATAATTATGGCAACAATAGGACAAAATATGATGTTAGTTAATTCTAGTTTCAGAAATGCAAAATCCTTTACAATGATACCGGTGAGCTTAGACTCTCCTTATACAGAAGCTATGTTTGATCCTGCATCAGGCATATTAGCAGTAATTAGCAAAGTTATGAAACAATCATATCACATGGTTCCAAAACTAGATGATAATGGTGACCCTCAAAGATTAAAGACTCCTAATCAACAGACTGGTAAAACAGTTAAAGAAGAAAGAAGGTTAGTAGATACTTTCTCTGAGTTTTATTTGAGTGACAAAGCTGATATAGAAACTTTTATTCACATGTTTGGTGTCAATGCAACTGAGTTTGACTATAGCCAATTCATGCAAACAGATGTTAAAGAAACTAAAGTTTCAAATATAATATTACCTGGTCAATAGTTCGTGGTTGACTCTATTGACTCAAAAAGAAAAGCTCATTGATTTGGGCTTTTTTTGGCTCTAATAGATATGAATAAAAATAGACTTCCAGGTTATAATCCTGAGACTAAAGAATATAATGCATTTGCAATGATGTTTGGAGAGGGTATGTGTACTGTCTCTAAGTATCCAGAAAAAAAGAAATACAAGTATGTTGATAAGAGAACTAAAAAATATGGTAATCCTAGAAAACATAGTGGTATAATGGGTAAATACAAACAAAAAGAATGAAGAAACACTGGGTAATGGATTATGAGACTTTATCTAATTGTTTTACGGCTGTATTTGAACACTATAAGACACAAGAAACAAAAGTGTTTGTAATACATGATCTACAAAATGATTTAGATAAGTTTATAGAATTCCTAAATGAAAATATAAATAAAAAAGAGTGGCATATATCCTATAATGGATTAGCATTTGATGGTCAAGTCACTCACTATATATTAGATAATTATAAACAATGGGATGCCAACCTAAGTGGTTGTGATGTAGCATGTATTATTTACAATTATGCACAGCATTGTATAGAAAAGTCTAATGCAAAAGAGTTTAGTGATTATCCACAATGGAAAATGAAAATAGGTCAGATAGATTTATTTAAATTACATCATTGGGACAACCCGGCTAAACGTTCAAGCCTTAAGTGGATTCAGTATAGTATGGACTGGCAAAATATTTTAGATATGCCTATCCATCATGAAACGGAAATAACTACACAAGAGCAGATCAATACTATATTAGAGTACTGTATAAATGATGTTAAGTCAACTAAAGAAATCTTTAACAGATCAAAGTCACAGATTAAACTAAGGAAAGAACTTACAGACACGTATGGTATTAATCTATATAGTGCATCAGAACCAAGAATAAGTAAAGAGTTATTTGGGTATTATCTAACTCAGAAGTTAAATATACCTAAACGTAACCTTAGAGAGATGAGAACTCATAGAGGTAGTATTAAGATCTCTGATATAATATTACCATACATCTCATTTACATCTCCGGAGTTTAAATTATTACATGATAGGTTTAAATCTTTAGAGGTTGACGCAGGTAATTTAAAAGGAAGTTTTAAATATAGCATTAACTATAAGGATGTAAAGACAGATTTTGGTACAGGTGGTGTACACGGTGCAGCTAAGAAAGGAATTTATGAAAGTAATGAGGATATGGTAATTATGTCTTCGGATGTAACAAGTTATTATCCTAACCTTGCTATTAGAAATAAATTTTCACCGGGTCATTTCCCAGTAGATGAATTCTGTGATCAGTATGAGTGGTTCTTTAATGAAAGAAAGAAGATACCTAAGAGCAATCCTATGAACTATGTATATAAGATTATACTTAATTCTACATTTGGCCTTAGCAATGATGTGAATAGCTTCTTCTATGATCCTGAGTTGTTTTGTAAGATTACAATTAACGGTCAATTAAGTTTGATGATGTTGTATGAACAAATAATGGAAAGGATACCAGGTGCTATTGCATTGTTACAGAATACAGATGGTGTTGAGACTATAATACCAAGGGAACATATGGATTTATACATGGAAATATGTAAAGAATGGGAAGACACTACCAATCTTAACCTTGAACATGATGAATATCAAAAGCTTGTTCTATCTGATGTAAATAATTATATAGGAGTAAATAACTATATAGATGTTGACATAACTAAATTTAGAGATATAAAGCAAAAACAACCTCACTATCTATTTAAGGTAGAGAATGATAAGTTTAGCTTTGCTCCGGTTAAGTTAAAAGGTAGATTTGATTTTCATAATCTTCAAATGCATAAAAACAAATCCAAATTAGTTATACCCAAAGCTATATATGCCTATTTTGTTAATGATATATTGCCTGCAGATTATCTAGATAGTAATAAAAATATACTAGATTACTGTATAGGTGGTAAATCTAAAGGTAAATGGGCCCAGGTAGCAAGGTATATACAGAATGGTGCTTTTAAAGAAGACTCTCTACAAAAGATTAATAGATACTATATATCTAATAATGGGGTAAAGATTTTAAAAGTAAATAAAGATGATGGTAGAGAAATACAACTAGAAGCAGGACGTTGGGTGCAAACTTTATTCAATGATATGAAAGTAGAACCAAAGTGGGAAACTTATGATATCAATAAAGGTTATTATTTGCAAGCAATTGAGTCTGAGATAGATAGTATTTTAACTGTTTCATCTAATCAATTAAAATTATTTTAAAATGATCAAGTACAATGTATATTTCATTCCTTGGGATAAGATATTAAGTAAGGACCCGCAATACCACAAACAGTGGATGCTGGTTCTTGCTGATAATCCAGGTGAAGCTAAAGAGTATGGAAAAAAAGAAGGCCTTGTAACAGAAGTTTCTTTGTTATAATTTGCTGAGTCAAAAAGAATTACTATATTTACACTAAATAAGTTTATAATTATGGGATACATTAAACCAAAAGAAGTTACTAGATCATATCTAGAAACTCAACCTTTACCAGTACATGGTAAATCTTACACAGTTATCTCTCACAAAGAGGTGATAGATAATGCAATGAGTCTACTCAATACAAGTGGATTCTCTATAATAAAAGAAGTCTATAGATCTAATATGAATGCTAATGTAGCACAGGGGATCTATTATTTAAGACCAAAGAACCCAGATAATACTGCTATGAAAGAAGAAGAGCTGGGGATGATGTTTGCTTGGACAAACTCATATGATAAATCAACAAGATTCCAGTGTAGCGTTGGTGCATATGTAAAAGTATGTGGTAATGGTATGGTAGCAGGAGATATGATGAACTATAATAGGAAACATACTGGTACTGCCAATATGGATACTAAAGTGCATATGTCTGACCAAATCAAAAGTGCTGAAAAGTACTATAGTAGATTAATTGCTGATAAAGAATATCTGAAGACTATTACTTTAGATTGTAAAGAGCAGTCTGAACTTGTAGGTAGATTATTTATTGATGAAGATCTATTAGACACACAACAAGTATCTATGACTAAGAAGGAGATGGATAAACCATCTTTTGATTATGGAGTTAATACTAACAGTGCATGGTCATTTTATAATCATATTACGCATGCATTAAAGAAAGCTCACCCACGGGACTGGTTGAATGATCAACAGAACTTTCATGATTTTATTACATCAGAGTTAATTAATAAAAATTTATACGGTAACTTAGAATTAAATAATGACCCTAACTTAATTGACATAACAATGGAAGACAGTGTTGACATTGTTATAGATGAAGATATTACTGATAAAAGACTTATTCATGAAATGTATATGGGCAGGATATGAGTAACAATGAAGTAATAGTAGTTACGGTATTAGTGATCTTAGTAGGTTATCTAATATTTTATAAAAAGTTAGGTGAATAGATAAAGGGAGGCCAAGCCAACCACACAAATGGGCGTATTGCCAAATTAATAATTATTAAATGTTTTTTAGCTTTTGTGTGGGCCTCCTGCACCTAATATATATGGACTGGAGTAAAACACACATGACTGAACCAGAAGAAAGAGCTAAAAGTATATATAATTCACTTGGACCAATAGAAGGGCATATACATATCCTACAGTTGCAGTGGTGCTCTGATGAAATAAAAAATAAATTACTAATAAATTACTGGATGGAAGTAATGGGTTTATTTAAAGAAATAAAATCAAAAGATGACAAATCTATAAGAGATTGGCTGGCATGAAAAAATTCATAGAGTTTGCATTAATATGGTACAGTCAGCAAATGGCTATACCGTTTTGGATCGTTGGACATATACATCTAAGCGTAAATATATATAAAGATATACATGAGGTTATAATTAGTCTGGGTCTCAACTTACTCGTACTAACCGGATTCTTAATAGACTACCATAAAAATAAAGACAAATGACAAGAAAAGAAAAAAGAGAATTAGAAAGATATGCTAAGGCAGGTATAAACTTTATACCTTGTAGTGAAGATAGCCAAACATACAATTGGCAAAGAACACATAGAAAAGCAACATTAGGTGCTGCAGATGGACCGTGTGGTGCTTATGAAGTTAGAAAGATAGAAGATGTTATGAGTGAAAGAAGAAAAAATAAAAAGAAAAAAAGATGAATGCAAAAGATAGAAAACAAAGACCAGTTTTTACTGGCGTATTAAAATATTTTCCTGATGCTATCAAAGAAATAGCTAATGTATCGTTACAGGGGAACATACAACACCATCCTGATAAGCCTTTACATTGGGACCGTACTAAATCAAATGATGACTTAGATGCTTTAGCCAGACACCTTATAGATGCTGGAAGTATTGATGAAGATGGAATTCGTCATACAGCAAAAGTAGCTTGGAGAGCATTAGCGTGTTTACAGAAAGAACTTGAACTTGAAAAGAAAAAAGGTCTTGTAGCTGCTGTTGAACAATATAATAGAAATCGTGATGTAAAAGATCAGATAAAATCTATTGAACAATTACCTATAGATATTATAAGTGGAACTGAATCAGCTTATGTAGATGGAGGGGTATGAACTTCTTTTAATTTTTCTTTTAACCATTCATAGTCTGGATGATCTCTCGTAGCTAGTAATCTAAAAGATATTTCATCTGCTAGTTTTTGTAATTCATCCATAAAGAATTATTTACTTTCAAAGTTTCCAGATAGTATACCATACATATTACTTGTAGAGGTAGCACCTCCAGAATCAAAACCACCTTTACCAGTTGATTGATTAGTAACCACTGACCCAACAGGTTTAGGCTTAGGACTGTAAGGGCTCATAGGACTAGTAGCGTTATTTGTTTTTTGTTTACTCATAATTATATTATTAAGTTATGTTCAGCTAAAGCAGCTATTACTGCATTAAAATAGTATTGACCATTCCCTGTATCAGATAGTACACCTGGAAAACCATTGGTTGTAAAAGAACCTGGATTACTATATGGGTATACTCTAATTTGTGGGTTTGCTTGATTATAACAAAAGTTAGTATATAAAGTATTAAAACTGGTAGCGGCATAAGCTGCAGCAGATGCACTAAATCCAGGGCTAGCTCCGTTACCTATTTGAGGTATTTGAGTAGTCATACCTACACTTAATGCACCATTATAACCATAAACAGTTGTTAGTTCAGGAGTAGTAGCACTATTAGGTGCCATATTAAAGAATGTACCTCTTAAAGTTACAGCACTACTGGTGTTTGTAAATACATTAACAGCTTCTGTAGACTGACCTGTAATATTAGCATTCGTTGGACCTGTTTGTCTAGTAGGTGCCTGATAAGTATCATATGATGTATTAGAAGCTTCATCAAAAAATACAAGCATAAATATTTGTGAAGCATCAAAGAACCAATCTGCACCAGCAACATATGGATTAGCATTAGGACCTACATCTAAAGCACCATTTGCTGCTTGACCCACCGTTCTATTAGCCATAGCTGATAAAGGAGCTTCAGCACCACTATGACACCATATTACATGTGAGTCAAATCTGTCTGCACCATTTGTTGTATTGTCTGTGTTAAAGTCTGGTGATCCTTGTACTCCTGCTGTTGCATAGAAGTCTTGGAATTTATTTCTTAAATTCTGTGCATCTGCATAGTCAGCATCTTTCATAGCCTGAGTTAACTGAAACTTCAACTCTACACTATTACCAACAGTGTGAGGTACATTTCCTGGGTTAGTTAATACAATTTGAGGGGTAATGGGATTTGTTAAAAAGTTTGTACTAGCAACAGTTGTGTTTGCTGGAATACCTACACCAGTTACTGTCATTCCTGCTCTCACTACAAACCAAGAGTTAGTACCATGATTACTAGCAATATTCCAATTATTTACATCACCACCATCTATTTGGTTAGGTATATCTACCCTTCTAATTCCAGAGGTGTTATTGTCCATAGCTAAAGTCATAGTACCAGTTCCTGTATTACTAACATCAGATTCAGCATATACTATAGATTGACTAGAGTTTGATGCTATGACACCCAAAATATCATTCATTGAACCTGATACATCAAACCAGAAGTTAAAGAATGTATCTTTGTCTGGTACAAGGCCTGCTATATTACAAACTTGACCTGTAGAGTTAGCTGGGGTATCGGGATCTGTTACTGTCATTGTTAATGTAAATGCACCACCTGTTGCAGGGTAAGTTCCTGTAAAAGTTCCAGTACAATCATTATTATAAGTATTGGTTGCTGTACCACCCCATGTAGTAGCATTACCTGTTGAATTGTCTATTAAAGTAAAACTTGTAGTAAGTTGATTACATGCATGATCTGGATCACTCACTGTATAATTATATGTATAAACATCACCAGCAACAAGACTACTTGTATCTGGACAAGAACTAGTCCATATAGGAGGTTCAGCTACAGCTACAACAATAATTGTTACAGTTATTGGATCAGTTATACAATAACCATCTGTTGCTGTATATGTAAATTGATCAGTACCAAAGTAGTTTGCGTTAGGAGTATAAGTATATGCACCTGTAGTTGTATTAAACGCTAAAGTACCATTACTTACATTAGTTACAATAGCATAAGTAAGACCATAACCACCATAACCGTCATCTACAACTATTGTTTGACTTGATATAGCTACATCTTCATTCGTTGTAAGAGTTTGATTTGTTCCTACTGGACAATTATTTTTAGAATATAACTTACAACATGAGTCCCAGAATAATACATTGTTTGGTTGACCCGGAGCTTGATAGTTTATATACTTTAATTTAAGTGACTCTCCAAAAAGAAGAGTGTCTGTATCTTTATAACCATTTGACCCTGAAGATCCTGTTAACCATGAAACTCTATTTGACCATGTTTCACCTACAACACCCCATCCATCAGGAAATCTAAGAGCATCTTGTGCTAAAGGAGTTCCTGTTTTTACATTTTCAGCAATAACTTCTCCTTGTTGACCATCTGTTAAACTACTCATACCAGCTATACGCATAAATGTTACAGTTGTATCATCTAGTGGTACATATGCATTAAGATAAGTTTGTGTCCAATCTGCAGTTGTACTCATTGTAAGAGTATCAAACCCTACAGGAGGAACAATTGTAGCAACATCTCTATATTTAACTTCATCTGCATTAGCTGCGTCTCTAACAAGTACTTGGGTAAGTGTGTCATCTTGTGCTACATTCTCTAAGAATAATTCTTTTTTTTGTGCTAGCTGACCATCATTAGTAATTTTAGTAGCAGGAGTACTAGAGTTTCCATCTTGAATAAGTAAAGAACAACCTAATGTATTTGAGTCAGGTGTCCATAAAGGAATTCTATATACAGCACAAACTTCACCTACAATTGCAGCTGGATTATCTTGCCAAGCAAAAGTAGTTCCATCAGAAATAAGTATTTGATCAACTGTTCCTATAGGTAGTTCTACCTTATAGTTAGTTGGATCTCCTTGCCATAGTGCTCCATATGTTAATGCTTCAACCACATCATCATCTTGCCACTTTACTCTACCATCTGCTAAACCTACAAGCACTTTATTTAATCCACCTAATGCTCCAAGTGA
>JGI24004J15324_10000057_pt1 | contig 36940 bp, 63 predicted proteins | sample LinPmetageLP32_FD_15324 | JGI IMG/M metagenome (IMG submission 15324)
AGCCGCCCCAGTTACAGCGCTTATCTGCCCTGACAATCCGCCTGTTGCAAGATTAGCAAGCCCTTCGCTTGTGGTTGGATCTACTGACGCCAGAGCGTTACTTACAGCACCCATATTACTTCTCCAAAACCATAAAATGATCTTGACCAATAGGGCCGAGATCTTTAAATCCTTGAGTTTCTGCAAACCCAATTACATTAGGGAATTTTTGAGGTATAAGTGCTATAAGCTTGTTTATATCTGTATTGTTCCAAGTCCAATCAATTACTTTTTTTCCAAACTCCATTGCATAGTCTTTTCTATACTCAGGAAGTACTTGAACATGGCACTGATAGCCATACTCAGACCCATGGATGATAAATAGGCCTACAATATCCATATTAACATGACCGACTAAATATATGTAGTTTCTTAGATCTGGCTCAAAATCTTCGATGCATTCATTGTATTGTCCGCACACTTCCTGCCACACTTGAGGCTCTTTAAGAACGTAATTTATAATTTCTGGGCAAAAAGTCTTCTCTATTATCACGTAACATCAGCTCCCGAACAATTCACATTAACATCGGTTCCTGCGTCGACCGTTGCTTGCAATGACATTCCAGTCTCAAGCACTTCGTTAAATACATCCAGCGCACTCCATGTCGAGCCTGGTGATATTGTTTTCTTAATCTCAGTGTTTCCGGTGTCGGCATTTCCTGATGCTTCAACTACATAAATAGTAATCTCCCTATTTGATACACCTGAATTATAGAATGATAGCTTTTTTACAACAGCTTTAGTGTTGGACGGCACCACTTGAATAATAACCGTTCCTGCTGCTGTAAGCTGTGTGTTGTGTGCGTAGCTTCTAAGAGTTATTGCCATAAGTCACCTTGCCAAAATATGGACGAATACAGTTGATGGTGCGCCCTCTGTTTCTGTTACCCTAACCCTAACTTGCAAGGTAACTAAATCATAGTTTCTGCACCCGAGCCCAACTAGAGGCGTTTCTGTTATCCATGTCGCTCCATTATCAGGAGATACTTCTAACGAAACCCTATGATTTAAATGAGCGCCCGAATTGTCAACTACATACATAGTAACATGAAGCGCGGAAGATACGTCCATAGGGCCAGAGGTATCATTCAATAAGTTGGTGTTTAGTTCAACTATAGCCATTACTAATTAACCCTCTGTTATGTGTAAATTAAATGAACCAGTAATAGCGATTGCTGAAAGCTCCCCAGTGAAAATATTATCAGGCATAGAAAAGTAGCAGGGCTTAAAGAGACTGTGATTCGATGAAATATCTCTAATTAATAGCTCGCCGTGTTTTGTATTGTCTGTAGCTGCTGGGTACTCCCTGACAAAAGCCTGTTCATTCGTGATACCTGAATCCATGCTAACCCTAATCCATAACCGCTTAGGGTTGGCCGCTAATAATGTGGTAGCTGTCACGCTATTAATAAGAACGGTGGTGGTTGTGGGGGTATCATTGGTGTTTACGTTTCCATCTTTTCTGGCTGTCATAGTATACCTCTAAATATCATCACGAAGAATAAACTGAAAGTTGGCTTCAAACTGACCACCTGGGTTTCCAGAAATTACACGGATTTGTATGTCTGATTTAGCGCTTATAGATCCTCGATTAATAAGCTCAATGGGTACAATCGACTGATAAGCCCAGTTGTTGAATATTGATAGCCATGCACCACCATTTGCCCTCACTCGCAAATCGGCGCGTATGTCGTCGCCCTTGGCTGATGTGCCTAGGTATGTAAGGGAGTGCAGTCTTTTACCAGCTGGCACCGTATAGAACCCATTATGCGTGATGTTGTCGCTAGCAAAGTCGCCAGAGTCGCCAGTCGATAAAGGTATTTTAGATTGAATCTTGCTGGGGGTATTTGGCACACCACCAGTAAGAGTATCAGACTCTGCTAGATACAAGTCACCAACTGGGGTAGCAGATCCTAGAAGCGTAAGTAATTGTTGAGGCCTGAATGATAGTCCTGGTAATGCAACCTGAGTTTGACCATTAACAGCCACTGTATACGTTATTCTCTCATGATCATCAGTCATATCTTCAACGCGAACCAGTACCGATGTATCAGCAGCGCTGGATGATGATATATAAAGCTGAGTGTCTGCTGAAAGGTAATTGTATTCGCCGCCTTGATCCCATAAGGTTTCAAATATTAAATTATTTACCGCTAAGCAACGACCAGTAAAGCGCTCATCCTCGTCGCCTGTAACGTTGCCGCTAGCAACCTCCATGTAGTAATCAGAAGGAACAGTTATTGCCTTTCCTTCTGCCTCTACCTGAACCCATACAGCACCAGTCCATCTAAAGCGGTTACCAGTGTCTGAGTTTTCTAATATTGCACCAGCTTCGTCAGCCGTAGGGACGGGAAAAGCATCAGCCTGAAGTTTTGTATAGTCGGGCTTTCCCTCCCTTACAAGTACGGCTTCTTCCGTTAAATTCTTTGGTATGTTTTCCCAGCTCATATTATTGACCACTCCCCTGCAGCAATAGAGTACTTGAAGTGCATTGTTGAGTACTTGCCAGATATATTAATACTAGCCTTTCCGTTGATTGATCCATTGACAGTTACTTGACCGTCTCGCCTGCTAACTATGCAGTCTTCGCTATCTTTGGGCTTTGCGTTCAGGGTAACTGTTCCTGGCGCTGTGTTATTACAGACAACTAGCTGGTCTCCAGTGGTGGTGATTACTGTATCTGCTGCTGCTAACTCTATAATATCAACCTTTTTAATCTCGGCTGTGCTTGAATTGAATGCTTCGCTTAATTGATTGTCGTCAACGGTATCTGTTCCGCCGCCTGTTCGTTGCCATAAATCATGAAGAAATCGATTCATGTACTCGAAGTAATTTCTAGTCTCTTTGTCCTGCAGTAGAGATTTAGGAACTGGTATTAAAAATGGATCTACTTGAGTTACCATCCAGCTTCCCTAATATTTATTGATGCGCCATGAAATGAAATAAACACCGGATCACTGACGCGAACTCTAATCATTATCTCGTAAGCAGATGCCATGTTATCCCATACAACTTTTGTGCGACCTTCGCCCATTCTGCCTATCTCTACCCAATCCTCATCGCTCCATGACTTGCCACCATCATAAGAAGCCTGAAACATGACTTTGGGGTTAACGCCTTGGCCAGTAATTAAGCCGACACCGGTTTCCATGATTAGAGTGAAGCTAGACATTTCAATACGCCCGCCTGTAGGGCTGGCAATAGGAGGCGTTACACGTTCTCTGATAACCGTTTGGCCATCATCGGTGTAGGTATCAGCATCAAGCTCTAAAACATCACCGCCGCTTGCAATGAGGCACTTACCGTACGCATCAGCAGAGGCTGTGCCTATATAATTTGATTGGCTAGCGCCTGTTGATAGTTGCCACCAAGCGTTCCCGCTTTCGTTATAAGCCCAAGTCTTACCCTCAGTAGGGAAATTTATGACGTAAAAAATCTGACCCTCTATGCTTAGTGTATAACCGCGCGCGTCACTAGTTACTGAATACCCTTGAAATGCTGCTGATATTGCAGGCGGCGATACTGGCTCTGGTTGTGTTGCCGAGAATCTGTATACAACTTTATCATTACCTAGAAAGTATACAAATTCAGTAGATGATCCAACAGAATAAGGCGAGGAAATACCAGTATTCATTGTGCCGCCTTGTACGCGGTCAAATGGTGGGTTCCCTGTGCCTGAGTTCCACCAAGTTTCAATGCTTCCGGTGTCGCCAAAAAGGTATAATCGCTCGTTGAATGTGTAAACGCGTATTGTGTCGTCTGGTGCGCTTTCTGCTGTTGCAAAGTTGTTAGGTTGAATTGATCCAGGCACGCCAACATCGGACACCTGGAATTGTCCGCCTGTAGAATCATTAACCATTTGCTGATTAATGTATGCAACCGAGTTGCCAGGGTTTAAATCTGGGTCTGTGATTTGTGAGAATACGCCGCCGACAACTTGATAATCTGCGTTTCCCGTTGCTATGCGCATCGTATTACCATCATCAGCAAATATGCAAGGGTTTACTCCTGGTATTGTGCCTACTGTTGTTCGCGTGCCTATAAAATCAATACTCTCTAAGGTAGTGCCGCTTACTTTATACAGAACCCCGGCAAAAACATGCAACCCCCTGTCGGCGCCATTACCACTAGAAAAAGATTTGAGGCCTGGCCATGAGGTTAGTGCTGATTGAGTCTTACCAGTTGGCATTGACTCGGGGATTAAGTTCATCGTCACTTGCGCAGAGAGCGAGCGTGACCTGTGCGTATAACTTTGTCCAACAAAGTTAACTGGCGTTGCTTGAAAGGTCATACTACAGGCCCTTCATTGCTAACTACTGGGGCGGGTCCATAATTTCCCTGCTTATTAGCTAGGTTCGCACCTTTGATTGCTTGAATGAAATTGGCATAAGCTGCTTGCGAGCTCTGGCCATCTTTAGCCCATTCGTATAGCGCCCACAATGAGCCAGCCAAATAGATGCTAGGATAGTTGGTTAGAATTAGGTTGGTAGGATTTGCCGCCGTGATTGGTAGTGCTTTTGCTACGTGCTGAATCTCAATATTATAAATCTGATCCGGTACGCTATCGAATTCTATTTGGTCGGTGATGGTGAAGTAACAAGGCACGCCAGCAGATTGCTGCCTAACCAATACCTCGGGTGTTCTGTATTTTAACTCGAACTGTCTTGCTTCTGATGATTTGTCATCTATTAATATGCGCCTAAGCTTTGTATATCCCGTAGGCAGTGCCAAGAATCTAGATGATGCGTTAGTATCGACAGAGGTTAAAACGTTCTGTTCTCTAACGGTTAGCGGCTCAACGCGGTTGTTATACATCTCTTGTTCAGCCAGTAATATGAAGTCATCAATCCGGCTTGTCACATCGTTGCGGTGAGACCAGTCTTGAATAGATTCCTTCAGGTTTGCGTAGTTATCTAAAGCCATACTAGCCTCTTAAAAAAGAATAGCCCCGAAGGGCTTTGATTATTCCTTGTCTGATTTATTCATCAGATCTGGAATTTCTAAAGGGACATAACCGTCCTTTGGCTTTTTGATGGGCTTGTTTTTGCTGCTCTTTACTTCCATCCAAGTCTTGGAGAAAGCACCTTCAGCACATTCAAACTCATCACCAATTAATCGATATTGACCGCCAAAGAATCCGCGCTTAATTGCGCGGACCTTTAGGATCTTAGCGGGTTTATTATCCGCCATTAGTTAATGGTTACGTTATCAGCGTATGCAACATACTGCGAAACATCAGCTAACGGTGCAAGGTAGGCATCAACAGTGATTGTCGGAGTAGTTCCGGCAAGTGTTGCACGAATGCCAAGGAACTGGCCATCTTCATTGCCAGTAGTTGGAGGAATTGGGATTGCAAACACAAAGCCAGCAACCAATAAGTCAGCGTCTTGAGCTGGTGCCGTAGGCGTTCCAGATTCAAAGATACGACGACCCACTAATTGAGCACCAGTCGACTGAGCTGCGTTTGTCGCATACTCAACGTCAAAGGTGTAATCTTCGTCACCGGATGTCTGATCAGCCGCTACGCCAACAGTGAACACCATAGCCATAGGCTCGCCATTACCAATGCCACGAGCAACACTGAGGTCGATCACGTTTGTGCCAACTGCTGTCGCCGTAAAGGCTTGAGCATCAGATACTTTTAAAAGCTTATCAATATACATATTACTCTACTCCCCTATGTTACTTGTGCTTCAGCAACGGTTAATGTGTCAACTAAACGAACTGGGATGCCCAAGAAGGTTAGCTGGTGAATTGTACGTCCGAACTGGTTAGTTGCCTGCTCGATCGTAACCGCTGAAGCGCTCTTGTCCATTGCGGCAACGCGCAAATGTGAGGCTAAAGTACGGTTAACGTAGAATACTGGCTTAACGTTCGTGATTGATGGTAGATGATCGATAGCGCGAGACATTAACTTAATCACCGCAGTCGCTGCCGTAGGTGCCTGAGTGCCTGTCGCAGCAACCAAGTCAGAGTTATCAATGTTAGCAATGCGAACACCATAACGCCAATCAGCCACCACAAGACCGTTATCCCACTGGAACAAATCTTTATAAGCGCGGAAAGGATTGCCGTCAGAATCATCAACGTCATCGATACCAAGATCTTCATGGGTTAAACCCGCTGTAGAGCCTTTAGGGAAGATACCGTAAATTGTGTTCGTGCTCCAGCCAACCAACCAGGCTGACATATTATCCGAACCAGTACCGCCACCATCAATGATGTTGTCGCCGTTAGCTGCAGATAGGTCATTGTAGCGATTAGCTAGGCCTACATACTCTTCAGGGTTTGCCGCTGATCCGTAAATCAAGGTAGTCGCCTGAGATTGAGCCATTGACTCCATGTGAGCCGTTGCCATTTGTACACGATACTCGCCTACATCACCTTCAAGGTTAGCTTGCTTCACATCAACATGTGAGCGGCTTTCCAGCATTGCAGCATTCTCAGTTACCTGAGCTGTAGTTGCCTTGCTTGGTGGTGTACCAGCGTTAATCATGCGGTAGTACGAAGTAGGTAAGCCAGTACGAATAGTTACGCGTTCGCCTGTAGGAAGGTTGCCTTCCTTCATTACCATGTCTTCTAATACTGCGTTTGTTTGCGACAGCATTTCAACAATGCGTGCCGTTTTGCCATCTGGATCGCGGGTCTTCGCCCAGTCCAGCATCGTTGGCAGAGTTGTGCTTAAAGTTGCCATTCTATCTATTCTCCGTAGAAGAGTTCAGAGGTTGATTTAGACGTTTTGCCTTCAACCGCCTTCTTGGCGCTGACTTTCTTATTTGCTCGGGTCTTCACCTTTGATGTAGCTGGTTTAGATTTCTTGAGCGCATGGTACTTGCCTGCGTCGATTAATGCCTTGATGATCTTATGATCTGCAAGACTGTTGAGTTCAGCGTTGTCATAGCCTAGCGATGCCGCATACTCCACTGCTGCTGTCATGTCTGCTTTTTGGGTTTCTTGACCTGTCTTTGGATCTGCCCATTCAGTCATAACTTCAATCAGCTTTTTGCTTTCGCTGGCTTGAGTCTCTGTTAAAGCATCACTGATCTTAGCTTTCGCTGCCTTCAGTTTGTCCTTCTGATCTTTTATCTGTTTGGTTCTGCGCAGATATTCTGCCGTGTCGCCATCTTCTAAAAGCTCAGCAAGTTCTTCTTCGCTGTTCTCGCCCACAAGGTCGGATTCAAAGCTAGTAATGATTGCAGAAAGATCAGCGCTCAACGTTTCAGCCTGCTTTCGTTCGGTCGCTACTGCTTGCATCTTCTTTGTGTAATCGGCTTGCATCAACTGTTGATTCTGCATTAGCTCGAAGTCTTCGCGGGTGATCTCTTTACCGTAAACGGTCATAGATTCCGGTTCATCTTCGGTTTCTGCTTCTTCCTCTTCAGCATCTTCTGCCGACTCATCAGCGTCATCAACCTCTTGGTCATCTTCGCTGGGGTCGTCTTCTACGGTGTCTGGGTGTTCTTTCGAATCCTCAACCTCATCTGACGGATAAAACGTTTTTGAGTCCTCACTGGGTTCTGTAAGATTATCCAGCATTATCTCTGATTCCTTTTATGATTATTGGCATCTTGCTCTAGGTGTGCTAGTGCAAAATCGCCATCTCTAATGATTTTCTCTAACTGCGTTTGCATCTTAGATATACTTTGAAGCGAACGCACCTGCTCTAAGATGATCTCATTATCCCCTGATAGGTCATAATTTTCAAGTTTTGCGAATATCTCGCCTCTCATTGCTGTCATTGCAAATTGATAGGCAGGATTATCGACTACACTTTGCGCCTCTTGCCCGAACGTAGTCTGGCTTTTAAGCTTTGCTTCTTCTTGCTTCTTATCCATTATTGACCCTTCCCAGCTATGTCTTGGTTATGCTTTAATTCGAGCGCTACGTATTTCTCTTCAAGATCAGCAAGCGCTTTGTTTTGCTTGGCTTCTAATTCCTCATCAAACTGCCTGCGGTCTTCTGCAAGCTTAAAATCAAACTGTCGAGCATCTTCTTGCAGCTTGGCAGCATCAAGCTGTTGACTACCTTCTGCCTTGATTAGCTCACCCTTAGCCTTAATGGTTTCAGCCTCGGCCAATGGGTTTTCTTGTGATAACTGCTGCAGTTGCTGAAGCTGTTGTTGCATTTGCTCGTTCTGAGCCAGTAAAACCTCTTCTGGTATTTCTGGATCGTTAAAGAATTCCGATACATCGGGCTGATTCATTGCCTTGGTGATGCGAGATAGAATGTTATAAGCTTTCTTTTGATCGGATACCGGTGAGCCAGTCGCTAGTAATTGCTGAGTGATATTAAGCAGAGATCCCATGTTCTCTAGAATAGTTTGATCATCACCAGCAGCTAAGCCAACATTACACACAATCGGCTGATCACTTAACCAGCGGCGAGGATCTACAGTAAGCGGCTTACCTAGCACCATGATCTCGGTCTTGTCTTTCTGGAAGTGCGAGACAGTCCACAGCATACCAGTGAATAAAGTCCTGAAGCCTGTTTCGCCATGACCACGCGCTACCAATTCAATCTTGGATTGTGCTGCGTCATCCATGCCTGCGAATCGTGTTGCAGTCTCTTGCCCTAACTTATCAGTATCAAGTGCTTGGTTTGCCAGCAATGAGCCTGTGCGCTGTGCTCTTGCTGCGTCAGCGTACTGTAGAACAGCTAATGCCTTGTCGCCAATAAATGGAGTAGGGATTGGTGCCATATTCTGAAGTGGGTTTGTTTCACCCTTACACCGAACTACACCGCCAATACGCTGAGTAAGCATATCATCCATGTTTACGTTTTCATTAATGCCCATTCGTGCAGAGTTAACCTGGTACATGTTCATCATAGTTTGACGTAGAAGAGTTGTTTTAATCTCCTGCGTTTCCATTGTGATCTCGGCGCGACTCTTACCAATCAATTGACCTGGCATCATTACAGACACTAGAACTGAATAAGGCGGTATTTCGTATGGGTCAGCCTCAAGTAATTCAGGACCAACAGTTAGAATCTTTAATCGCTCTGCTATGCCGTCACCGTCTCGGTCAACTTTAATGAATCGAGTTTCAAGCTTAACTAGTTCGCCAGTCCAGTGGTTGCTATTAGTATCCTGAGTGCCGCCTTGATCTCTCAAGCGGTCTTGCTCGTTGGTACTATCCGATGCGTCTGTGCTGTTTAGATCTTTAACGAAGTCAGCATCGTAGCCCATAGATACCAAATCTGATTTGGTAATAATGTCATCATGGCCAATTATCTGCGCATCTTCTTCACTGGTTGCGCCCTTGCTGATTACAAAGTTTTCAGGGTCAATGTATCGGGTAAAGTATCGGCCAACGGTTTTCTTGATAGTGGCTTTGTAGTTACTGAACTTATCTTTCTGCTTTCGATCGACCTTCTCTATTTCAACTCCGGCGCCTTCCTGCTCTTGAAGCTGCAGTTCAATCTTAATGAGGTTCATTTCCTCATCAGATACGCCTTCATAATCAACCATGCGTACAGTGTCTTCTTCTTCAAAGCCAAAGTGTACCGCGCTGTACTTGTAAATCTCAGCGCCCTTGAGCCAATCGAATATTGTTTTATACGATGTAGGCTGATTTCGAATAAGGTGATTAATATACTTGGTCTTTTCGTCAGCTATGTTCCGCTCGCCGTCAGTGCTGTTGATTGGCGTGAACTTCATAATGTCGTTAGCACCAAGGAATACTCGAACCAGTGAAGGCATGTCAGCCTCAACCAAATCGAATACATCGCTTGAGATTACTTGTGATTCGCCATCGACCTCGTTACCCATTGGCCCCATATTGTAATAATCAAAGGCCTTCCGGTGTTGATCGTTTAGTGTTTGATTTGAGTGGATGCTACCAGCTTCAGCAGCGTTCCTATAATCCAGTAGTTCGGCGTCCGTCATCTTAGCCATTTTACACAATACTCCGCTTGGGGTAGTTTATTGCTCCCCAGTTAGTTTCGGGCTTTGGACCCCATAATGTCATCATTATAGCATCAGCCATGTTAGGTGATGCAATGCCTAGTCTTTTCATGTCGGCCTTACTCATAATTTGTTCAAGACCGTTGTTGTTATCTTTGCGAGGTATGCGGCATAATTCAGACCTTAACCGCTCTAATTCCTCTATACCATCTGAGTCTATGCTGATCATATCCTCTGGCGCTACGTACTCACCACGAACCACACACCGATATGTGTTATAGAATAATCTGGCCAGCCTGATGTAATACTGAGCGCGGTTATTCTTGAATGTTTCAGCGTAGGTTTTGGGCTTGTGCTGTTCGCTATCACCTTCAACTTTCTCAAATATCTTATCTGCATTGTCTTGACCTATACCGGAGAGCGAGCCTCTAAACATGTGAAACTTAGTCGGCTTACCTTTGAATGCGTCCGATACCTGTCGCTTTAATCCTGTGCCAATACCGTCACCATCCCATGTGAACCAGTCGGCTTTGTCTATAATCGCATTGTCCGAGGCCCAATCACAGCCCACGTCAATCTCGCCCTTATCCTTGCACATCACCCGCTCAATGATAGCGCTGTGTCTTAGTGCGTACCCGTGAGCATCGTTACCATCGTCCATAGGGTCAAACGCAGCTATACGCATACCATGTGGTTTAAATACTTTCTTAAGGTGTTCAATCTTATGTGCATCGATAGCAGCATCAAACCACTCAGGCTTAATGATTGAGTTATCTACTTCGTCCAAGTAAGCCCCTAGCCACTTGTGATCATACGCAGCCCTAGATAAACGCTCATAGTCATCAAGGCGCTCTTGTTCCAGTCCGCTAGCATCAAACCACTTCTTTGGCATGTCGGTGTAATTCATTTGAACGACCATGATAGTGTCGTCCTCGTAATACCCATTACATTTTAGATCTAGTTCAGCGCGAGCCAACCATTTTTTGGCCACAGCTCCAGTGCGTCCGCCACGGTTCATTGTGATTATAATCTCGGGCATCATAACATCTTCGCCCGCTATCAATCGTTCTGAGTCTTTGGCGTTTAGTCGTACAGAGGCAGTCAATACTCGCAATGTGTTTTCTGATATGTCTTCGCCCTCTTCGATCCAGAGGCCATCGATACCAGATAATGTAGATTTTAATGAGGTAATGTTCCTGGCTAAGCCACGGTAAAACGTTCGGCCACCAGTTGGAAGGTGTGTAATTGAGGTCTTGGTATCTTCAAAGCCGCCAATCGATAAGCGTGATATTTCATCTAAGATTGTACGATGTACTGATTCTTCAATAGAGTTCTGGTTTTCACGAGCGCAACACCAAAGCTCACCTGCAGATACTTTAGCCGCTACATAATCAGCAACGCCTGTTGACTTAGTGGAGCCTCGACCACCCACAATGATTTTTATTCGCTTAGGTTTAGTGAATATCGGGTGAAGGTTTTTAACGTACTCTACATTGATTTGGCTCAATCTTCAGGGCCGACTGGTATAAAGTTGAATGTGCTGTGTTCTATTGGTCCGCCATCCTTGCCAGTTAGCTCTAGAGTCTTCTTGTCAACGAATGCCTGAACGTCCATATGCTTGCCAATGGTATCTAATGCTTTGTTGGCTCCAGCGTGCTCGAATTTGTATTCACCCGTAGGCGCTCCATCGCGGTCTAGTACGGCTTCTTCCTGCATGCATCTATCATAGACCTTCTTAGCACTTAACAGCACCCACGCGGCGTCTATCTTGGTCTCAGCGCTTCTTTTTGCCTGTAATTCAGCTATATATTCAGCTAAGACAGGTTTAGACAAGTTTTCTGTTGCTATTTGTTTTGCCGTCTTTTCACTATACCCAGCACGAATGGCCGCCTGAGTAGCGTTTAAGTCAATTAGGTACTCTTCGCAAAATGTCTTTTGTTTAGCTGTTAGTTTGGCCATTAGATTGCCTCCGTACTCATATCAACTCCTTGCGCCTAAGCTCTAGTATTTCATCGACAGTAAAGCCAGCTTCCTTTAGTTGAATTAAATCGCCTATATTGCTTGCCTTTGTTTCAATTAAAACATCATGAACCTCGCTCGCGCAGCCAATATACGTACCAGCTCTATCCGTAACATTACCTGTTACTTCGTCATAGTTGAGTGTGATTGTTTTCATTTAACAAATACCTCTAATGCTTCTTCTTGCGTTACCACAATGTTATTGTCCATTGCTTCTAGTAGTGCCGTTGCTGCTACTACCGATTGCTTTTTTGGGTAGCATCCGAATAGGCTATACCATCTTGGTCTTTTGTGTTGATCTACCCAGCTTTCTAGCCAGCTTCTAATCAGTGAGACTCTATGCCCGTATTGGTTCATAATCATCGCCTCAGATTATTTTATTAGTGTTATGTTATCACATGTGCTATGTGTCGTCATTGCTCGGTAATGCAAGCCCTGCGAATACTGCCATGGTATTTAATTCCATCTGAGCAACAATAATAGCTAGGCCTGAATTTATTGCGGCCTCTTGGTGTCTATATTTCGCGGCTGTTAGCTTACCTTTCACTTGTTGTATGTGGTTTTTTCTTTCTAACTCAAGAATGTAAGCTGTTCTATCCTCGATATTCATTTCACCACCCTCACTGATCTTACTGTTCCGCCTGTGAATACATCTAACTTACAGGCCAGGTTAACTGCTTGTCTTGCTGTCTTGCCACAGTGTAAAGCTCCGAGCGCTAAGTGTGCGCCAGATCCCCAAGCATCTACTTGACCCTTGGGTAATACCATACATTCAGATATAGGCGTTTCCATGTACGAGAAGTGCAGCACACCATTGATTGCGAATATAACCGTATAAGCTCCAATAGGTGGCTGAGTTTCTTCGGGGTTTTCAGCCTAGTCTAGAAAATCATCGATAGGCATCCAGTCGCCAGCAAATGCCAATACGTCAAACATGCCTACGTTCTTGAATATCTTTTGCTGTGTAGTGGTCATTACGATTGAATGGTCTCGAGTAATCTGGCCATCGCAAGCTAGTGTCTTGCCGTCAAATGCTATTGTTGTCATCTTTTCATACTCCACATTAACTGATTAGCCCTGCATGTTAACGCTACAGCGTGACGCATTAGCGCTTCTTGTAGATTTTGACTTAATTTCAAACACTGATCGAATGCCAATTCCTTAATAAGTTTTGATTTAAAGGTAAGGTAGGCTATCTCTGCTTCGTCGATTGTTTTGAATTTTCCAAGATACAGCCCTCTCCCTTTGTGCCTGCACTCTGCTTGATACTTTCCAGCGCTAAAGGATACGCCTTGCGGGTACACACCTCTAGATGCATCACTGCTAAGAAATAGAGAATTTATTTTACTAGTTACGAATATACAAGTGGCTGGGCCATATTCTTTATTGCCAATTACAAGTAAATCCTTATCTAGCTGCTTACCTTTCCAGTCCTGATTTTCCATCCATTTTTTAAATACTGAAAAAGTTAGCCACTCCTTGGCTACTGAGCAACCATCGTATGTTGGGTATTTTTCTTTGTATCTTGCGCTGTATGATCTCGCTATCATATTACTCCATGTCTTGTAGTATGGGCACATGCTGCGCTTACCATCAATCTTTGGGTTTACCATATAGCTCGCATCATTAACCCCAACGCCAAACTTTGGCCTTCTCTTTGATAGCGAGTTAATATTTGCTGGTATTTCTATGAATTCTTGCATGATTCTTACCTTGCTTAAAAGTAGATGCTTATTAGATCAAGGCGGAAGAAAGTCAAGCTAACTTCTTTTCGGGTTCGATGCCCTATCCGCAGATCAATTATACATCATTAAAAGCTGAATTCGTACCCTAGATTTAAGGCCGAAGGTAGCACACTCAATGACAACCCGTGAAAGTTAGCGTATGCAATTGGCGCTATCAGTATGCCGCCTACGTGTGTATCTATGTGGCCTGCATAACCGCTCACCGCCGCTAGATATGCGCCGAATCTCAGATTAGTTGAATAATCATTCTCTATTCCAGCACCCACAAGATAGCTTCTTTCGTAATGTGAGTTTATGAAGGTTGCCGCCGTTAGCATCTTTTCGTCTTTGGCCCGAGTGAATTGGACCAATCTATTAATCTCGTTAAACTCGGCCTTATCGTTTATGTAGTGCTCAGTGTATAGGCCTATGTTTAACCTATACTCAGGCTCTCCGTAATATGCCTTAGCTGGTTTGGATATAATTAAAATAGATAATATTGCTACTACGAATATTAGCATTCTCATAATACACCTCATTACAGATAGTTCGATTGTTGTTCTAATGTACTAACTGCGCGCTTCAATCACAGCTGCTATAAAAACAAACACCATCGCCAAAACAAACCCGCCCCATAATGGCAATGTAACAAGCCACCAAGACCATGCAATGACATTGCATAATTTTAGTACGATAAAGACAACACCTAGAACGCCGAATAAAGACATAATCCACTACCTTTTAATTGGTTTTATTTAAGAGAGATTCACCTTACCAATTACCCACCAACTACCCAAGAACTTATTGCATTATTTTATCTACTAGCAAAATAACCTTGCAGTATAACTGCCCTGTGCTAATATTGACCTACACCAACTAAATAAGGATTTATCATGATTATTGAATCTGTGTTTCTTACCATTATGGTAATAGCTGCACTTTACTTCTTCTTCCTAGGTGATGTGACAAGTAAAGAGCTTGCAGTAAGTCGGCATGAACACCCTGTTTATATTACAGAGCTAACCACTAAGGCAGTATTCAGCTACTCAACATCATTTATTTGTTCTGTTGCTGCAATTCTGTGTATATTAAGAATGTGCAATTAACTAGGTAATTATCATGAATAAGCAAGATGAGATAGATTATCAAAACGGCTACAAGGCTAGATCGAAAGGTTTACTTAAAACCGCGTGTCCTTTTGGCATGGCTAACTTTCGCCGCCGCAATGCTTGGATAGGTGGCTGGGCTGATAAAGATACTGAATTCAAAGAAGGTGGTAAAAATTATGAATGATTACGTTTGCTATTATTTCTTATGCGGTCTTGCCTATGCAATTATTGCAGAATATAACTATCGCCAAAGTGATGAGTTTGACCCGTCAGCCGCTTGGAGTGTTGGTGAGATTTTCATGACTTTCATAGAAGCTATCTATAATTCATTATTCTGGCCTAAGCTGATTATCGATGGAATGATTGAAGCTTACTTCTCTGCATTTGATGATGAGGAAGAATCATGAAAAATCAAGACATTAATGAAGCTGCTAAAAAGCATGGTGTACCTATTTCATGGGTGCATGAAGCATTGGTAGATCCTAAAGTTAGAAGCAAGGGCCTATCATTTGCGTGCTATTACGCTGTCGCTATGCAGAATAATCCGACTTACGATACTGATGTTTGCATGAAGCAGGCGGCACGGTATCTTGAAGACTATTTGAGAAGCAGCCCAGTTACCCACACTACAGAATCGTATGATCGTCTTGTATGGATCGATTACCGTGTGTTTTGGGCTAATATGCCTTTCATAGCTGTGCATTCAGAAGACCATAGAATAATTCAATCTGCTAGCGAGGCTCACCCGAAAGAAATGTGGGCTGATTGCCTGGAGCTAACCTTTGATGGTGCCAATATGGGTGATCATTATGCTGTATATGATTATATGTTTGATAATCACATGAATCATCCTGCAGTGCTAAAATCTATTAGCTGTGCCAATGATGCGCTTGAAGATATAGGGGCTTACTAATGATGGGATGCTTAACGTTTACTTTAGGTTTTATTTCTGGGCTTAGCGTCTTGTCTTTGTCTGCGTCTGTAATTGACCCGCAAATATTCGCAAGCCCAAACCCAATAGAAGCAGCAGAGGCGCGTGGTCATGATCCGATGTTTAATGGAAAGTCATACCGATGCTATGAAATTAAGCACGTCGTAGGCTTAGCGGAGGCTAAAAAGCTTGTTGATACATATCACGCCATTACCGCTAAAGAGCTAAAGGATTAGCTTATTCAAACCATTTTTTTATTCTGCCTGTTATATTCCTTCCTAATGAACTATTGCTGAGCGCCTTTAACAGAAGGTAGCTCACATACACCGAACCAATTATCTGAATTATCTCTGAGAAACTTAAAAGCCCTATTCCGTGATTTGTAAGGTATGTTCCGTACACTGGCCCAACTGTGGGGGCTGTTGCTGCTGTTACCGCTGTAACGCCTTTCGCGCCTTGTAGTATTTGGTCCGACATAATGCTAAGTCCGTCTGGTCAGGTAAAGACACAATACTAACACATAAGTATTGGATGTGTGAAAACACTCAGGATTGTGGATAAGTACTCAGAAATGTAGAAAAAACTCAGAGATATCAAAAAAGCCCTAATGAAAGGGCTTTTTAGTTTGCGACAAAATCGATTTATATGACTTCAGCACTTCGCCAGCCAACCTCATTGGGTAAGCCAACCGATTTTAGCGATGAGCCACCCTGGGCAATACTTGGTCTTAGATCTTTAATTTGAGTGGCCGCTCCCGTCACATTATACATTCGACGGTTATCGATTACCTTGCCGCAAGATTGATTGCGGTTAATTAGCACCACCTCAGCATTAACATCCCAATCAGGTGAAGTAAAGCCAGCTTCAATTGGCATTACAGCAAAAGACGACACAGAAAATAACATCAGTAGTGGAAGTAAGATTTTAAGCATCTTGATATTCCTTATTAAAGTTAACGTTAAATTAATCGATTATCTCGACAGTTAATTAGCTTATCAGGATAAGAGATTTTATTAAAGCCGAACTTAATCGGCTGGGGTGGGGGTTATATCTAGCCTGGCGGAAACGATTGATATGGAACTTCTGTTAGGTCAATTTCAGCCTTGCATACTGGGCAGGCACCATCATTCTCTTTAATCGCCAATACTTGAATGTTCTCATAACAACTCCAGCACTCGACCTCTTCATTATCTTTATAATTCCTTATGCTAATTGCATCTTTCATCACTCACCACCTTTAAGCTTGTTTGCGTAGTTATCTGCAAAAGACTCAATGGAGTCAGTGTCTCTTGGGCCTTCAAATTCGTATCTAAAAGCGTCAATAAATCCGTTCACGGCCTCGGCCTTAACCTCTGCTAGTGACTGTGCTGGAGTTTTCCCAATGGCTCGGCCAAGCATGTAGTTAGCCTTAGCTAGTTCAGTATTAGATTCATCGTCCTGCTCTACGGATAAAACCTCAGCCTTTATCTCAACATCAAGGTAAGCGTCTTGAATTGAGCCAAGGCTCCCCCGCAACTCGTTATTCTCTTTTTTATAGTAAGCCTCCATCTCATCAAAGGCATCTCTATTGTATTTATTACGAAGGATTAAGTCGTCATTCTCTTTTTGTAGTCGTTCTAGTTCAGTCATAATCTAGCCTCTTTGGTTAGGTTGTTGATGTTTCCGTACTTTTCAAATACTGCTTGGGCGAATCCGCGAGGCGTTGCGCTGCGAATGTTTTTAGTTCGCAATGACTTGCCGCCCAGCTTATTGTGTTGATCTGAGAATCCAGGCTCTACGTGTACTGGTTTTAATTCTGGCAATTCAAATCCCCCCCCAGTCCATAAGCAGGTTTTTTTAGGGTAGGCATCACGCGGCTTGATATATTCAGGCCATAGTGGGTGTTTATCATCTTCTGGTAAATACCCTCCGAACTCATACGGATGAAATGAATAATTAGGCTTGCCGAATATCGAGGCAAAAACACTAACCGGATTCTCAAAGAACCAAGGGCAGCCAGACAGCTCACCAATCATACGGCACTGCTCAGCAACTAGAGCGGCCTTAGCTTGAAAGTGTTTGTCTTTCTCAGCCTTAGATGCAAAGTGAGCCGCGCCACTAACGGCGACATCAGTGCAAGGAGGGAAGCCCATAACAAAAGCCACGCGGCCAGTTAAAATAGCAATGCGAATCTTACCCATCATTTCTAAGATGGTGCCGTTATCTTCGCGCTGCGGGTCAATGTGCAGTGCAATGTATCCAGCATCACGCCAAGGCTGAGTAGCAACTCCGGTGTAATCACATAGGCTGATGATTATTGGCTTACCCATTAAATATTACCCCGTACCATTTTATTAATAGAAATGCCGAAAAAAATGAATATATGATAGCTAGCGGAATATCATCACAATCAACTATCATGCAAACTGTAATCACTAAAATAAACAGCGTGAATAGCGCTGCTCCAATCCCAAATAAAATGCTCACTCCTTCTCTCTCTTAATCTCATTAATGTTATTAGCCAGGCTTAGCTTCAATATATTCACTTTCTCAAGTATTCCGCTGAAAGCTGATGACGCAAGGTACTTGCTTTTCGCTCGGCTTCTTCAAGCAATCCGCGTATTGATTCTAGTCGTCTAGCTTTCTGCGAATAACTATATTCCAGCTCTGCTTGTTTCATTAGCGCTTCATGGTCACAGACTTGATCAACCACCAGCTGCGGCGTTATCGATATGATATTGCCTAGGTCAACATTAAGGCGGCCCACTTCGATTAAGTCGGTGCATGTTCTAACCTTCTCATCTAGATTTCTATCTAGGTGAACAACTTTGTATTGTGTTGCCTTCATAACTTCACCTTCTTTAATTCACCCAATTCAGCAACCAGCGATTTAATTTTATCTACTTCATATCCCAGTGATTCGAGCTTAGCAACCCAGTCAGGGGTCATTCTATAAAGTTCGGTAGGAAAGTTGCCCCAGTGCTCATAGTGATTAGCTAGCATGTCTTTTGATATTGACTTGGCTAGTGCGTCATACTCTGCATTTAGCTGCTTGCGTGTTTTCATGGCTTGCTCCGTGGTCATCCTTGACCGTGTTGAGGGTTAATTAACTCCAGAATGCTTTAACGATGTCTTTAACAATTCCAGATCGTACGATATCGTCAATTCCCATTTGAACATGAGAGATTCCATTGATGCGGCAGGTTTTGTTTATTGCGTATTGCAGACCGCTATTGGGAATGTCTTTTTGCTTGATGTCGCCGTTAATTATTAGCGTGCAGTTCTTGCCAATTCGCGTAAGTAGCATTTCTAACTGCTCAGCAGTGGCGTTTTCCATTTCATCAGCTAGAATAACCGCATTATCAAAAGACGCACCACGCATAAGCTGAAGCGGGATCTGTTGTATCTGCTTATTCTTAACAAGGCATTCAACGGCGCTCTTGCCGATTCTTTGGTTAAAAACGTCCATAATGGGCTGCATATAAGGTGCGAATTTTTCATCAACATCACCGGGCAGTATTCCGATATCGTTGCCGCATGAAACTATTGGGCGAGTGCAAATAACCTTGTTAATTTCCCCCTGCATTAGAGAGTCCGCCGTTAGTGCGGTTGATATGAAAGTTTTTCCGGTACCTGGATAGCCTGTTATAAAAACAACGGTCGATGTTTTAATGGCATTAATTAACTCACACTTACCGTCAGTAATGCCTTCTACTGGCTGACATACTTCCTGTGCTTTGTTGCGGTATTGCTTTTCGTGTTGCTTCTTACTGCTTTTAGCTTCTGATTTGCTACGTGAATACTTATCGTTCTTGGTTGACTTCATGATAATTACTCTTGTTAGTGCTGGGTTTTAACACATGCGTTGTGAGGCTTTAACTTTAAATCACTAGGGAAATCTCCCTGTTCGTCTTCTTCTTCGATTTCAATTATTACTTGGCACCGTCTGCCGTTCTTTAGTGTTAGTTCGTGAATGCAGGCACTAGCGCGGTCAAATTCGCCAGTCTCCATGCACTCGGTTAATGCGATTAATAGCTGAGTTAACTTCTCAGTATTAACGCAGATTTTGCTTACTGGTTTTTCCTCTGGGTTATTCATGACTTTGGCACATTGCTTTATCACACGCCTTAATGAAATCCAAACCATAAACGTGACACTGATCTGTTTCATCTGAAAGCAATGTATCATTAACCAGTGCTGATAATATCTCGCAAGGATTAGCACCACACTCTAGGCCAGCTTTAACCATTAGGCGCTTGAACTCTTCAACCACCGACTCTGCAGAGTTTGTGCGACTACGGTCTAGAACTTCACATACTGCTACGATTGGAAGCATTGGTGCTTCTGCTGCTACTGAATCAATCGCTTGGATAACTGTTAGGTTTGTCATGTCGCTTGCCTCTGCTTTGTTGGTATAAATTAACTATAGCACCGCAAGATTCTTTTGCAAGTTTATTTTGCATCTTTATTATTTGGAAGGGGTAAAGCAGCCTGAATCGGCTACTTCTTTTTCTTTTCTGGTTTTTTCATGCAGTGATCAGGACTCACCAGGAAAACATTCCCTTTTTTGTCCTGCAATTCAAGTGTCCAGTGCTTAGCCCTATAGGCCATACCTTGCCTTGTTATTTCTTTCTTCTTCATATTCACCTCTGATTATTTAATTGAATTGCAGTGTAGCAAAGTGTTCTTGCGCTTGGCTAGGTTTTTAATCTTTGTCTTACCAAAATTATCATAAATAAAACGCCAGTCGTTTTCGTGGCTCTCGTATAGCTTGCCCAGGTAATGAGGATCTAGCCCCATTATTTCCGCGCACTCTTTGCGCGATATAGGGTTTCCGTCACCATCCCTGTAGTCTCGGAGAATATAGGTTTCAGGCTTGCGCTCTATCACCGGTACAATGTGCCGCTCATGTAAATGTGCATTGGCTTTCTTGTAGCATCCGTTATATGCAGAAAATGCCCGGGTAATACCTTGCTCTCCTACTCCATAATATTTTGCAAGGATCTGCTTTGTGGTATCGGCACCATCAGCATCTCTGTAATCAATGCGTGAGAATTTCTTTCTTTGTGCTGGCTCTGATTTTAACACTATTCTTTCAGCCAAGCTTATTGCTTTCATAAATCACCTTAATTTTTTAAATTAATTGTGCGAAAATATCACCTATAAATTCATATACCCGGCGTTATTCATCGCGTTATAGGCGCTTAACTCCGCCGCCTTGCTTCTACTTCCGTTTCCTAGATACTTATGAAGCGCACAAACATCGGAATCTTTCTTTTTCCCGTAATAGTCGATAAACGAATTAGCTTTAGCTGAGAAACCTGCACAAAGCTTGCTAACAAATATCGTTCTGTAGCTATTCTTTAGTTCCAAAAGTGTCCAAGGCATGGCATAGCTGCAATTATTGCTTCTGCAATCAGCACCACACCGATCACACTCAAGATCATTCATGTAATAACTACCAACACACTATCGCGACTAATAACCAGTTCGTATAATTTTCTGTAAGTCATTTTGATTGCTCCAGTGCTTTAGCCGCTATACTGCAAATCAGAGTCTCGCCATCCTCAAAGCAATGGACTGCCTCATCAAGCTCAATTATCTTAAGCAATGCCCCCTCAAGCTCTTTAACCCTCAATACCATTGCTTCATGAGTCTCGACTACCACGCTATCAGGTGCTCTCATAGAATGAGCCTTAAGCATGTAAAGCGGTATATAGCACTCATTGTCAGAGTCAGCATAAAAAGCACCTTCAGCTTCGTTTGCGTAGTCGAGTTGGTATTTATTTGTGAATCCTACGTGGATTAATCCGCTCATATCTTCATTGCTCATAAATCACGCTCCAATAGCTTCTTGTTCATCATCTTTTCCATATCAGAGTAAAGGTCTGTGTGGTCGTAACCGTCATCGTCTAAATCTTCAGGATTGATGACCTTTCCATTTTGAGAGATGGCCAAGTCATATATGTGAGCATCCCAAGACGTGGCAAACATTCCGCCATTCTGAGCAGCTTCCACTTCAAACTCAACTTCGTACTCGATGCCATCTAGGTTTATTTTGGTTTTCATAACATATCTCCGTTAATTTCATAATCAACCATAGGCAAAACTATCTTGATTTGCAAGGGGTCTTTGCGCCTAAACTGGTTTAAATTTAGCCATCAAGTGCTCATTAGCCTTCACGGGGTCTTTTTTAAACTTAGTCCATGCTTTCTGAACCGTTGACAGGCTCACCCCGTAATAATCTGCAACCTTCTGGGAGGTTGTGTCAGTGCCATCAGGCAGGAGATATATGCCTCTTTGGCCATTGGTTGCTCTTAGGTCGGTTTTTAATAGTCTGTGCGCCTCACTGGCAGGGTTATTTTTAAAAAGCCTCCTAACCTTCTCTTGATAGGTCCCGTATTTGTTGGCCAACTCAAGGCACGATGTAATCTTTCCATCTTCATCGACATATTTCCCAGAAAGATTACGCCATTCGTCCGGCATCTTTTTCTCTATGTTATTAGCAATCGATAGAGGCATAGTGTGAATTGGTGCGGTTAGTTTTAGTACTAGGTCGTCGGCTAGGCTCATATAATCACCAATTCGTGTCGGTTAATCGCTTGCGGCTTGCTGTTGCCGTTGCGTAATCATCATTCGCTTCACCTGGGTCAGCTCTTGAATCATCATGCTTCTCATCAGTCCAGCCATCACCGTTCAAGTATGAGGTTGGGTGTGTGTTGTCAAATCCGAACTGCTTGTTATTCAGTCTCTCTTTGACATCGCGCGCAAGGTGGTTGGCAAAATATAACTCAGGTTCATCAGGGCTTGATATTTTAAGCTTTGATTTATTTTCCTTTAATTTTTTCAAGAATGCCGACTTAGCTTTTTTCTTATTAACCTTACGCATGCCAGCTTCCCAAAATAGATCGAATGCAATATCTAGCTGATTAACTTTGGGCAATGCAATTGCACTATTCTCTTTTTCTTGGTTAGTCTCATCTAAGTTAATCTTATCTAAGCTAAGCTTATCTGGCACGACATTCTCGGAGTTTGTCGGAGTAGGTGCAATTTGCACTTCTTTAGACTTTTTTAATTCACTCAAAACCTTCTGTATTTCTGGGTTCTTGCTATTGGTGTCATCTAGGCGTTTAGCGAGCTTCAGGCATGTTACGCGCCCTAAAGCATCCTTTTCAAATAGACCTAACTCAACCATATAAAGCATCATGTCCTGCACCTTTAATTGGTCAAGGTTCCACTCCATTGCAATCGTTTCTGCATCTTCTTCGAGTGCAAAAGTGATGTTTTTTGCACCAATATCGAGTGCAATTAGCTCAATGCAGTACCAATACAACCCATATCCGACTATTCCATACTTGTGTTTGACCTTCTTGATACGCGCATCAATATGCGCAGCAGAATCATGCTTGAACCATTTTATAAATCACCTCCAGAAAGGATCTTAGAACCCTTTTGCTTATTGCAAGTAGCGCAAGCCACTTCATATTAGTTATCCGCCAGTTCAATTAAGCGAGCAACTGCCGCCTTGAGTTGAGCTTCATCAAACGAATGATAAGCTGATTCTATTTCCTGCTTGCTCATGTATGAGATTGTTACTGTATTCATGATTTCACCTTTGATTTTTTGACTTTACCAGCAACCTTCTTGGCTTCTTTGTTGAGTTCTGCGTAAACCGTGCCCATCTTCCAATTCGATCCAGATTGATACTTAGCCTTTGCTGAGTCTGCGCAAGACGTCGCAATGGCCGAGCTATGGCCGAGCTATGGCCGCGGTCCATTAATTCTTTTTTGATGTTTGTGTGAATGAAGTCAGCTATATTCATTGGTCTTTACCTCGCGCCTATGGGCTTTAAATACCAGGTCAGCAACAATAGAAACCTTACTGCTAATAACCTCGCCTTCTTTCTTTCGATGTGCTGACAGCTCTTTAAGTAGCTTGTCAGTATTATGGTTAATCGCTACCGCATTGCCTTTCTTCATTGTTTTTCCTTGGGTTATTTTAGTGACGGAATAAATACTAAATTAATGCTTGCAATTATGCAAGAGGTTTATTAATCTCTAATCACACCAAAGAAGCGAGGCAAACAATGAAAGTAATAATCCTACTACTAGTAGTTTCAGCAACAGGCTGTGGCGACTACGATCAAATTGTCAGAGATAATGAGCACTACTGCTACATGGTTAGCGCTGAGTATTGGCCTGCTTATGATGAAAACATTAAATGTGGCGGAGAGAAATAATGAATACAGAAGACCTTAATGAAATTGTAGAGCTTCATGGTAAGTGGCTGCGTAGTGAAGCGGGTGGTGAGCGTGCCAGCTTGTGGGGTGCCAACTTGTGTGATGCCAACTTGCGGGGTGCCGACTTGCGTGATGCCATCTTGTGTGGTGCCAACTTGTGTGATGCCAACTTGTGGGGTGCCAACTTGTGTGATGCCAACTTGCGGGGTGCCAACTTGTGTGATGCCAACTTGCGGGGTGTCAACTTGCGTGATGCCAACTTGTGTGGTGCCAACTTGTGGGGTGCCAACTTGTGGGGTGCCAGCTTGTGGGGTGCCAACTTGTGTGATGCCAACTTGCGGGGTTCCAACTTGTGGGGTGCCAACTTGTGGGGTGCCAACTTGTGGGGCTGCACAGGCAACTCAAAACAAATTAAATCACTATTCGTCTCCGAAGTTTATCAGGTAACCTACACTGATAAATACTTACAGATCGGTTGCCAGCGACATGAGATTGCTGAGTGGTGGGAATTTAATAATGCCGCAATCGAAAAAATGGACGGACAGAAAGCTTTAGATTTTTGGACAGAATGGAGAGATCTAATCAAGACTATTATTGAAAAATCACCAGCACTACCAAGCGGAGTAGAAATCTAATGGCTATAACCGGAATTTACCAACTAAGTGAAATTGCCTACGGCGATAAAGACTTCGGCGAAGTGGTTGAAGATGTGGTTCAGAAGGTTAACGATGGCCACACTGTATTGCATGGCAAAGAGCAGCTTGATACCTTCTTTGTGATATTGGCAATGGTAGAAGATGACAGCGATGCTGTGAATGAAGGCTTAACGTATGCCGTTCGCGGTATTGAGCGTAATGATTTTCAAATGTCGTTTGATGAGAAGCTGCAGGAAATGGCGGTTGAAATGGTTAATAATCGTGAGGGCGAGTGTCATGGGTAATCAATTAGTAATAGTGGAAAGTATTGAGCTGGTTAAAAAACAAATTCCAAAAGCGTCATTAACTTACTAGGTGAAATGTATGAACGATCAAGAAGTAGTAATGCAAGATCAAGAAACTAAGGCAGTTGCACCAATTGCAAGCGCGCAAGGCCTGATTGAGATGGCGATCACGTCTGGTGCTGACATTGATAAGCTCGAACGATTAATGCAGCTTCAAGAGCGTTACGATGCCAAGAATGCAAAGTCTAGCTACCTTCAAGCGGTTAGTATGTTTCAAACTAAGTGTCCTGTAATCGTCACAAAGAAGCAGGGGCATGGTTACAAATATGCGCCATTAGGTGACATTATTTCGCAAATTAAGGACCTTTTATTTTATTGCGGCTTGTCTTATCGTTTTGAGCAGCAGCAAGAAGGGTCTATGACACGAGTTAAATGCGTAATCTCTCACATTGAAGGGCATAGCGAATCACTAACAATGGAAGGCGGCCCAGATAACCAGATGAGCAAGCAGGGTAAGCAGGTTAAAACTGACATTCAAGCAACTGGCAGTACATCAACTTACTTGCGCCGCTATACATTAACTGGTGCTCTAGGCATTGTTACAGCTGATGAAGATTCAGATGGCCGTGTTGAATCATCCAAGAAGATTGAGCATTGCGAATCTAGCCAGGTAATAAAAATCAACGAATTGCTTGACCAAGTAGGAATGGAGCATAACGCATTCGGTTCATTCATTAATACTCGACTAAGTATTAATGCCGCCAATTTTGCGCAATATACAAAAGAGCAGGCAGATTTTGCCATTAAACAACTTGAGGCTAAATTATGATTTTAGTTAATGTAGAGCAAGGCTCTGAGGAATGGCTACGGCTGCGCCTTGGACTGGTAAGTGCTAGTCGATTCAAGGACATTATGACAAACCCGCGTAGTAAGACTGAGCTATTCAGTGCAACGGCTAAATCTTATATGCTGGAATTAATCGCTGAAATCTTAACTGGTGAGCAAAAAGAAATATCAGGCCGTCCACTTGATTGGGGGAAAGATCATGAGAAGAGTGCTCAGATTGAATACGCTTTCGAGCAGGGCGTTACTGTTAATGAGATTGGCATATGCCTTACAGACGATAAGCAGATTGGTGCTAGTCCTGATGGTTTTATCGGTGATATTGGAGGGCTTGAAATAAAATGCCCTTATAACTCAGCTAATCATATCGCAACCGTAGTTGCTAATGAGATGCCTAAAGAACACATGGCGCAGATTCAAGGCAATATGCTAGTCAATGGCCGCCAATGGTGGGACTTCGTAAGCTATGACCCGCGTATTGATGGAAAGGGCCGTATATTCATTACCCGCATTAATCGCGACGATGAATACATTGAAAAATTACAAATCAAATTAACCGCGTTCATTGCTGAAATGAAACACATCCTAAAGAAGTCGTTCGGCATTGAGTGGAACGGCGTAACTGTAGAAGAGAGTAAATAAAATGGGAAGATCAGTAAACAAGGCAATAATCATCGGCACACTGGGTCGTGATCCTGAAATGAAGTATTTACCATCGGGTAGTGCTGTAGTTTCGGTGAGTGTTGCGACTGATGAAAGCTACAATGATAAGCAATCAGGCCAGAAGGTAGAGAAAACTGAATGGCACCGCTTAACAGCTTTCGGGAAGGTGGCTGAGATTATCGGGCAATACCTAAAGAAAGGCTCTAAAGCTTATTTTGAGGGCAAGCTACGCACGAACGAATACGAAAAAGACGGGATTAAGCGCTACTCAACAGAGATTGTTATTAACGATATGATGATGCTGGATAGTCGCCAAGATGGGCAACAGCAAGGCCAGCCAATGCAGCAGCCTGCTCAACAAGGCGGATTTGCGCCACAGCAACCAGCGCAGCAGCCACAGCCACAGCAGGGAGGCTTTGCACCACAACAGCAGTCAGTAAGACAGCATCCGCAAAATGCGGCACGGGTAGCCCCATTAGCGCAGCAGCCTAATCAAGCGCCACAACCAGCGAACAACTTCGATTCGTTCGATAATGATATTCCATTTTAAATAGAACATCCGCCTAAGTTGCAGTTTGTGATTTAGGCGGTATAGTTATGCAGTGCCTAGGCTTAGCGGCTGAATCTGGACTTCAATCACCCAGTGGCACTACATATCAGATTGATAACCGATAATTGTGAGGTTTATATGAATGAATTCAAAGAGATACCAGCAACAAAGCAATCATTAGCGATGAGAAAACCAGTATATGGAATTGGCATTAATGACGCTAAATATATGGTCACGCAAATAGTCAGTGGAAAAAGGTAGTGTGCCCTTATTACCGCGTCTGGGGCTCCATGCTTACTCGATGCTACTGCCCTAAACTACAAGCAAGATACCCGACGTATGCTGAATGCTCTGTTGTTGATGAATGGCTTTTATTTTCTAACTTTAAGGTGTGGATGAAGAGTCAGGATTGGCATGGAAAGCAACTAGATAAAGATATATTAGTTGTAGGCAACAAAGAATACAGCCACGAAACCTGTGTTTTTATTAGTGGTGCAGTGAATAGTCTTCTAACCGACTGCGCAGCATTGAGAGGGGGTTGCCCACAAGGGGTTTGCTGGAATAAAGTCGCAGCAAAATACCAGGCCGACTGCGGAGTGAGCGGAAAGAAAAAGCATCTCGGTTACTTCGGCACAATCAACAAGGCTGAGGTTGCCTATCTAAAATTTAAGTCAGAACTAATTAGGGATGTGGCAAGCGAACAGCCAAGAAATATTATGGATGGTTTGCTTCGTCATGCTCAAGTGATGGAAAATAGAATTAATAAGTTAACTTCACCATCGGATATATATTAATAAGGATAAGATAATGAAATTTGTATTAGCAAAGCCCAAAAAAGAGCGCTGCATTCATTGCAATAAGAAAATGGAAGCGTGGACTGTTCAATGCCCGCACTGCGGAAAGATAAACGGCCATAACCGATAGCTAATAGCGCTCTACTGGGCGCAAGGATAAGATGATGGATATGATTTTGGTCAAACTAATCGACGGCAGCTTTCTACCTGCCACTGAAGATGATCAAGCATTATCTAAAAAGTGGAAGGTCGGCAAGGCTGTAAAGTTCAAAGCAACTCAGCAGAGCGATCGAAGCTTAAGCCATCACAGATTGTACTTTGGCGGATTGCTTGAGCTGGCCTTTCAATACTGGGAGCCCGATGGCGGGTTACTTGCACCAAGTGAATTAGCCACCCTGGAGAAGTTCACACAATTCCTAGGCAGTTACGGCGGTGACGGTGAAGCCCTAAACAACGCCAGAAACGCTTTTATTGATCAACTAACACAATCACGAGCTGGCAAGATAGAAGCCCCTGAGAAGTCAAAGAGCGCACTGCATGAGTGGGTAAAGGTTGAGGCTGGATACTGCGAACTGGAGCAAACACCTAAAGGACTGCGAAAGGTGACCAAGTCGATAAACTTTAACGCGATGAGTAAAGAACAATTTGAAGATTACTACAAGGCGGCATTCTCGGTGTGCTGGAGATTTATTCTTAGCCGAACCTTTACCAGTGAATCGGATGCTGATGGTGCAATTAACCAGCTAATACATATGGGATAATGCAAAATAATCTTGCATATAGATTTCTTTGCAGTATACTCAGTGAATCAAAACTTAAACGGTGATTTCTATGAAATATTTACTTAACCGAAAGGTGTCAAGGGCTGTATCGATGTTGGTGATATTTCTTTCAGTCTTTTTCTGTACGTCGGTATTTGCTGAGCCGCGAATGGATCAAGCAAGACTGTATTAGCGCATTACAGAAGATGCCGCAACGATCAAGAAGCTGAATAGTGACAAGAAGGCCATTCTAAAGGCCTTCCAGCAATTCCAAAGCAGGCTGCTGCAAGTATGCCAGAAGGGTAGTACTATCACTGCTGTAGGCGCTAATGGTGAATCTGTAACGTTTTATTGTTCTAAGATCTCGGAGGCATAATGGAAATTAAACCCCAAGTACAGAAAGGCCAGCACGTATACACATTCGGTGCTTATTCGGTATCGGTTGATTCTATTTATGGCGGGTGTGATAAGCCTTTGCCAGTTACTGAGGTGATCCATGCAAAGAAAACCAAGTAAAAATAGAAATGGTCGAGGACCGAATGCTGCTGAAAAGGCGTTTCAGGGCTGGTTAAAAGAGCAGCCTTGCGCATGGTGTGGTTGTGATGGCCCTTCGATTGTTGATCATTGCAAGGGCGCTACGTTCGGTCATAACAAAGTTCATATAGGCCATTGGTTTTGTATTCCACAATGTGTTGAATGCGATACACAAAAGACCATTCATGGTAAGCGCGGTGGCAGCGAGTCAGAAAAGTGGCTTGAATTAAACGAGTCTTATTTTTGTGCGACTCAAAAGTGCGCACCTAGCGAAGTTGAGTGGTCTATATGGAGTTGGGATAAATGAGTGATTACCATTTTACTCTTCCTTGCTACATCAAAAGCGGGAAGAAGAATATTCCTATTAGCCTTAACTGGTACCGTAACGCTCACTACCAAACCTCTAATAATATTAAGATTAAGTTCAAGAAGATAATAGAACCTCAGTTCAATGGGCTTAATCCAATAGAGGGCAAAATTAGAATTAAGTTTGTTTATTATGCGGCTAGGAATAATTCACCAGACCTTGATAACTTCACCTCAGTCTCGAAGAAGTTCTTTCAGGACGCATGCGTAGAGTTGGGGCTAATTGCAGAGGATAATGTTAACTACATCACCTCTACAAGTGAGTATTACGGCGGTATAGATAAGGAAAACCCAAGGGTCGAGGCTTTTATCACGCTAATCGATTAGTGGATTTTAACCTTCTTAGCCTTTACTTTAACTGCCTTAACATACTGGCCACCGAACTGGCGAACGGCTAGGTATGATAATCTAGCACGGGTAGCGCCTATTTTTCTTGAGAAAAAATTTCCACGAATCATGCTTTTCTTGAGTAGGTAGTACATGCACTTATCAGCTTCTTTGCGTAACGATCTATCAAGCAAGCCCTCTCTCATTAATTGGTAAAAACAATCATGCGCTAATGATGGTACTATCCATGATTCTGTTTTAGCGCCTGCACTATTTCCGTCCCATGCATAACCAGTCTTGATGCTTAGCAATACGCTTTCGTCATCAATGCATTCTAATTCAATGAACTGATTAGCGACAATTTGACCAGGCTTTAAACCCGATGCAAACGGAAGCTCTAATTGAGCTCGCTTGCTGATCTTGTAGATGTAGTGCGGTGCGTCTTGATAGTGCAGGTGTGCCATATTAATGCTCTCCGAAACTGTAGTGGTTTGCGTCTTTGCTTTCCCAGTCGCCGCCCCACGTTGCATTGGGGTCTAGGCTTTTCCAGAATTTACCAAGAAAAGCATGATTACTTGCTTCTCTTAGGTATTTTCCGTCTTTGAATAGATTCAAATCGATGGCTAGCCGGTCATAATGCAATGATCCGACCTTGTGACCATCTTTCGCCCAAGCATCGCCAAAACTAAGCTCGTAACCTTTCATGTAGGCAAAATCGATTAGCATCCCTACCAATCGAGTGAAGCGTCTTTGCTTCTGGCCTAGCGTCATAGCGATACCTCGCTTGGTAGTAGCTCAATCTCATCAGAATCTGGCAGGTAATTAACGGCCTGCCTATCTAGTTTAACTAGATAGGATATTACACGGCCTTGTGAGTCCTTGTTAACGCTCTTTATGTAGCCGTTATGAGGTACGTGATCAGGGGTTGTAACTCTGGTATTTCGTTCTATATCCATAATAAATCCTAGTAAGCCGTTGGTATTGTGATGCCATCAAGTACAATATTTGCCAATGAAGCTGGCGAACCATCAAGAATTAAATCACCAGTTGCATAAAAATATCGAAGTTTAACTAAATTACCTCCGCCATAGTCACTAACCGCAAATAATCGCGACTGAGTCTTGACGGATGCAGGGTCAACTATAGGCCTATAGTCTGCTGATACTACCGCAATCGTTACCGCTGTTTTTGCAGTACCATCAAGAATACCAGACAGAACTAGCCCTCTATCCGTCACTATAGCGCTAGGCGCGCCGTTATTTTTCCAACCAGCCGCCCAACCGTTAACCAACGTAAGCGTTTCGCTGTAAGTTGGAGAATCGGGCTCTAGGTAGGAATCTAGCATTGCGTCGTAATAATGATAAGCGCTTCTTGGTTTTCCTATTCTTAGTGTGCTTCTGATGAGTGTAGCTACGCCAGTGCCTGCACCTTGGTCGTTGCCATGGCTATCGTGAACATAAATAGAATCACACGAAGGAATGGAGTATAGCTTGTCCATAAAAGACCCGGTTGCGTAATCATGATACCAGTTGTCTTCAGCATGAAATATACTCATACCTGATGCACTTACTATACGCACGGCGCCAGGTATCTGCATCTCATTATTTGATAATGTTAGTATCCCATAAGGGCCGGTGAATAATATATTCCTACCGAAAAAGCCGTCGGTAGAAGGGTCAGGGAAGTTTGTTGGTAGTGCGGTATTTCCGCCAACCTCTATATAATTATCCTTAAAATTAGTTACGCTTTCTTCTGATCCTATTGCTTGTGATATGGGACCATTAAATATCTCTATGGTGCTGTTGTATATATTAAATGGACCACCAGAACCATTATGCTTTACTAGTGTATTAAATCTAACCGCTCTCGTTAGTGTTATGTTTAAGTTGTTATTATTGAAGTCTTCTAGCCCTATTTGAAATTCCTCAATTCTTGAATTATTGATGATATTATAGTAGGAATTGTAATTAGATTTGAATAGGGTATCGAAGCCTCTGGCCCATGAGTTATTGAAGTTTATATTAGTGCCAGCGGTCATATCAAATAATATTGATCCGGTATTGTAGAAGTCAGTAGATGTTGCTGGATCACCCAAGAACGCAAGCGCTTCAATTTGAAGATAATTAACAGCCGATGTCGTTACATATAGGGCGCTTGATATGGAAGAATCCACGTAGCACTCCCCGTACTTCTGCCCAGAACCCTTTAGTATTTGCCCAAATTCTCGAAGAGTAACTAATGAATCTTGGGTTATTCTCCCTCTTGGGTAAACTATATTTCCCCTTAGATCTGCAGCCCTCTGAATAATAGCAGTAGAGTCGGAAGCAGTCCCAGCAGCATCGGTTATTGAGGCTATATCAACCCCCATTTGGTCTAAGTATGCCACATCACCAATTCTGAGAACTATTGCGAGGGCGGGCGTGCCAGTGGACTGCACAATATCTATTGCGTTTATTGTGACCGTTGAGGCAAGCACAATATCCCAAAGCCCTCCACCGCCTGTTCCTAGTGTGTGCTCTGCAATATTATAAGTCTGACCAGCTACAAGCGTGGTACTTGTAATAACATCATTTAGCACACTTGCATCAAAGATAAAATCCGTAAGTCCGGTAAATGTACTATTATTATCAAGAACGGGTGATAAGGAGTCTACGATCCATACGGCATTGGCTGTGGTGTCGGCATCGGCATCGGTAGCGTTACGATAAAGAATAATCTTGTATAGTTGATCGATATGAGGAATAAATACAGCGCTGGAGCCGTTTAACGGGTAGCCCTCTGTGCTCAATAAGCACTTGGCCAGAGTAGTGACGCCTGTGGAATCAATCGCCATAGGAATTGGCGTAACCGTTCCCGAGGCATAGAATTTAATATAGAAGCCGCTAGCCGCTATTCCGTTTTCTTCGTACTGAGGTACGGTATTGCTAATTCCTGTCCAAGCCATTATTCATCATCTCCGGTGGCGCGAATTTGTTGTACTGTTTGTGCTGGTCTTGCATTTGATCTAGAGGCACTGGTTCTGCGTCTAGATTTTGCCTTCTTCGGTAGTTTTAAAAGTAATTTGTTTAGTCTGAATTCGCTTAGACTGTCTAGCAATCCGCCGACAATGGGAAGCCTGCTTTTAACTTCTTGAATGGCCTGAGCTGATGGACCTTTACCTGTAAATGTTCCAGGTGCTGGCTCTCGAAGTCTTGCTATATTCTGCATTCTAGTGAAAAACTCTTTTTCTTCAGTGGTGAATATTATATCAGTCTTTCCTTTTAAGCTTTCAAGTGCCTTTTGAAGACCATCACGGCTTAAAGATTGAGTTACGCCATCTTCTCGAACTGGCCCTTTGAATGCACGATCTCTAATTTCTTCAATGGTTTGTGCCCGAAGGTCATTCCATGCCTGCTTACCTGAATCAGTTTGATTAAGATAATTCTTAAGCTGGTTGACATCTTCACGCCTCCATTTTTTTGCAAAAACAACATCCTTAACGAATGAATCAGGATTAACCTTATTATCTAGCATGTCTCTAATAAGGTTTGATTTGCGCTTATCAAACTTACTAATCTGCGCGCGGTTTAAACCCTGCTCAAAATTTCTTTTCGCTGTTCTGGCCGAGTCAAATAAATCTGTTCCTGATTGTGATAGAACATCTTCATCTAGACTATCTTTTAATTGGCGCGACAATTGGCGGCCTCGATCGCTTACCGAGTCGAATAATGAATTTACGTCTTGGCGTATCTGCTCTGCCGTATCAACCGATACACGACCAATAACCTTGCCTTGCTTATCAATGATTCCTCTATTTGCAAGATTGCTCTTGATAGAAGATATTAAACCACCACTAATATTCTCTTCGCCCGAAAGATTACCTAATGATCTAGCTAGCTTATTTAATTTAATGTCCTTCGCGTCCGGCGCTATGTCTCGGGCGCGGGTGTATAATTCGCCAATCTCTTTGTCTAGTGCAATTGATCTGTCCAGAACTTCGTCAATAGGCGTTGAGGTTGAGGTTATAATCTCGCCTTGAGTATCAATAGCCTTTTGCTCAAATGCGCCCTGAAGTCTCGCTTCTTGCTGCTCTAGCCTTGCTCGTACTGGGCTGGCTGTCTTTGCAAGCTCTTGCTGAGATTGGAACTCGCCAGCGTCACGTGTGACTTGTGCTCTTGTTGGTGCCAATCCTTCAGCTTCGAAAGCTGTTCGTCTAGCTGCTTGTTCTACTGTTTCAGACCCTGCATTGCGAAGTCTTCGAGCTTGATCAAGAAGAAGTCTGGCTGTAGGTTTCACTATTTCAGCTCCGCCGCCAAGGGTTGCCGCTAGTGCTATTTCATCTTTATCGAATTCACCGCCCGCTGCTTGCTGCAAGGTTTGCAATGATGTTTCTGTAATTCCTGATGCTGTTGTGCCAGCTAAGACTCTTGCACCTGTAGCGCTAGCAACTTGACGACCAATAAGCTTGGCCCCTAGTGTTGGTGCAGTCGCTGCAACTTGACCCGCTGGTGTGAATGCAGCCGCTGTGCCTGTGAGCCTAACAGCGTCAATAAGTGAGGGGCCTAGCTTGTTGAGAGATACCGCAACACCTGTATCATTATTAACAGCTATACGCTCGCCTTCTGGTGTTGTTACGATGCCTATAGCTGGATCAGCATCAGATAAGATACGCCCAAACTCATCATCGTTGAATGTGGTCATTCCTGCTACAGCCTGAAGAAAGCCCAGATTTTCACTAAGCCCAGATAGGCCAATATCAGTAACCTCGGGCAACCGATCTATTTTAGCTTTCTGAACTCTGCCGACTTGCTCGCCGGATAATGTAGACACATCAATTGCGCCAGAATCTACGCCCGCTAATAAATCTTGAGTTTCTTGTGCTAATCTCTCACCTTCTACTCGTTCCCTTTCAAATACAGCGCCTTGAGCACTTCTACCACGACCCCTTGCACGCTTGGTTTGTGGTGCTTCCTGCTGTCCTGCATCAAGCTCTTGCTGAATGGATAGCAGCTCATCAATAGAGGCACTTTGCGCCTGCTGTGGAGCTGCTTGTGGCTGATCTAGCTCGCCTTGTATCGCTAATAGTTCTTCTAGACTAGCCATTATTGACCGCCTTGTAATTGCTGTAGTGCTGCCGCCCTTTGTTCTGGCGACATAGCTCTAAATTGCTCGGCTGATATACCTGTGTCTTGCGATTGCTGAGCTGGTTCTGCTGCAGATGGCTCCCCTAGCTTTGCTCTAACAATGGCATCGATATTCTTGAGCTTTGCCACTCTTGCCGCCGCCCTATCTTTTCGTGTCGGAATCATTTCAAGTAATATTTTTTGATCACTATCAGTAAAGTTACCTTCGCCTGCAGATCTAAATAATTGCTTAAGGATTGGAGCCATTGCTGCAACCGCGCCGTCTGCAATCTGAGCATCCGCTGTTATTGCTGGCAGAAATCCTACCGCTGGGCCTGTCGTCGTAGCGCTTAAAGCATTAGCTAATCCAGGTATGCCAGCCTCATAGACAGCCAAGGCTTTAGCATTAGATCTTACTTCTTTATTCTGCTCGCCAATCTCAACCGCATTATTAACGGCAGTTCTAACCGCTGCTTCTACTTCTGGTTTTAATTTTAGTTGCTTGGTTAGTTTGGCAGCCTCGACCGCTCCAGCTTTTTTGCTTGCAATTACAGACTCAGATTCCGCAACCTCTTCAGTTACTCCAGTGTCTGCAATGGTTTGCGCTGCTGAGCCTACTTTTCTAGCGGCTAGGCCAGCTTTAACCTTTCTTGCTTCTGCCTTCTCTTCGTCACTAAATCCAGCAATAAGCTTTTCAAATGTTTTCGTTTCTGCGCTCGCAGTCTTATCGCCCAATAGATTTCTATCAGTCGCTAATTGTATCGCCTGTTCACCTTGTAGCTTAATATTGTTAATGGCCTGAGAGTCACCAGAACGAAGGGCGTTAATGGCCAGATCAGAATCTTCAAAGTTTGTAACGCCGCTTTGCTGTAATACCGCTTTGTTTGCTTCTAGTGCGTCCGCTGCTTCAAGAAACTTACCGGAATCAACCAGTGATTTAACGCCGCCGTAACTGCCAGCGATTGACTTGATAACTCTGTTTTGTTCAGTTCTCGCCGCTTCTGCTGCTTGCGCTGCTTGCGCTACTTGAGCCGTTTCGCCTGCTTGCGCTTGTTGCTCAAGAAGCTGCTGCCTAATTGGCGCCTCTTCTTGTGACTGCTGAAACTGGTCAAACATTCCGCGAGTCTGAAGTCCTGACTGTATAGCCCCTAAAATATTTGCAGGCTTTGAGCTTAGTGCGATATTGGGATTAATCTGAAAAGCCATTATATAGTCACCTTGTAATATCCTGTTTCTGGATCTGTAACAACTAAGTCTGGATGCGTCTTTTTAAGCTCTTGCGCAATCGGTCCGACAGTCTTTTGATTGCCGACAATAGCTTTAGCTGACTTCTTCCAATCCCAGCTATACATTCGAATGCCGTTTTCTTTATGCGAGAATCGAATGTTTTCTTTTAGTCTAATGTCGCTGAATGCCAAAGCGCCAATACCTAGGCCAATACCTAGAATATTACTAAATCCTTGCTGTTGGGCGTTAGCTGCCCCAACTTTACCAGCCGCCTGAGCATTTGCTATGTTGCCGAGTATGCCGCCCGCTGATGCCGCCGACTGCTGGCCAAAAGCGCCCGTCTGAGTGGCTGCACCTAGCCCGGTATTAACTTGATTCTGAAGATTAGAGATGTCTTGTTGCGCGAACTGATTGCCAAGTAGCAGTAGATTGCGCTGAAGGTCGTCACCAGTGCCGCCAGAGCCAACTTTACCCCTAGCCGCTGCTGATGCTAGTGTGCGCTGCTCTTGCTGATTAGCTAACGCGGTAAAAAACGGGTTATTCAAAACTCGCTGAGAAGGGTCGTTAATTGCACCCTCTAGATTAGATATGCCGCCAGTTCCGAATTGTCGGAATGGCTCTAGGTCGCTACGTGTTTGAGCAAATTGAGCTTGATTTACTTCTAGCGCATTCCTTCCTGCCTCCGCTTGTAGTGCTGCCGCATCCTTTGCCGCGTCTGCCGCATTGCCGCCAAGCAAGTCACCTTCAATAAAATCACCAGCCCGACTCAGAGTGTTACTTACAGCACTCATATTACTTCTCCAAAACCATAAAATGATCTTGACCAATAGGGCCGAGATCTTTAAATCCTTGAGTTTCTGCAAACCCAATTACATTAGGGAATTTTTGA
>JGI24004J15324_10000061_pt1 | contig 36107 bp, 33 predicted proteins | sample LinPmetageLP32_FD_15324 | JGI IMG/M metagenome (IMG submission 15324)
AGCGAAGCGAAAAAAGATTTGCACTGGGAAAATAGTGTTGACTTTTCTTTATTAGTTCGTAGGATGGTTAATCATGACATCGAAGAAATTAACGCCACATAAGAGAAAACTATTAATTATTGAAAGGCTAGTTGAAGTACCCAAACTACAAAAAAGGTTTTTTTGGGCGGCTCAAATGAAAATGCTTAAAAATTTAGAGGAAAGATATTCTTTAGATTTTTTAGAAATTGTTACTTTTCCCAAAAAATACGATAGCTTGGCATACCTAGTGTCAGAGGCGTTGAAAGAAACCATGGATAAAAAATGGAGAAACTTTAACTTTAAAGTTGACTTTTCTAAGTACACTATCTATGATATATCAGATAAATGTGGAAAAGATTATGAATCCATATATAATAAACCGAAAAATACAAAAGATTTACTTAAATGACAGATACAGATTCAGAAGTACTAGATAAATTTCTTAAAGCTAAAAAAGACGACCATTACAACTTTGAGAAATCAATTGATTATAAAGCTTCAAGCGGTTCATTACAACTTGATTTAAACCTAAGTGGTGGATTTGGCCCAGGTCTTCATAGATTTGTGGGCATGAACGAAGGCGGCAAAACAAGCGCAGCCTTGGAAGTAATGAAGAACATGCTTAATACCCAAAAAGACGCTAAAGGTTTTTATATCAAAGCGGAAGGTCGTCTTTCTAACGAAATGGTGGCTAGATCTGGCATTAAATTTGTATATGATGCCAAAGAGTGGATAACAGGAACTTGTTTTGTCTTTGAAAGCAATATTTATGAGGTTGTGGTTGACGCAATTAAAACAATGGTAGAGCAAAATGAAGATGAACACAAATATTGTTTTATCTTAGATTCCGTAGACGGCTTGATTTCCAAGCAAGATATCGATAAATCCTTCTATGATTCCAATAAAGTTGCAGGTGGAGCAGTGATTGCGGCGAACTTTATGAAGAGAATGTCCATATCTCTCGCAAAAAGGGGTCATATGGCCATTTTTATTAGTCAAGTAAGGGCAGACATCAAACTAGACCCATACACGAAAGCTCCGATACGTCAGACGTCAGCAACGGGCGGTAACGCTTTATTACACTTCGCTAATTATATCATAGAGTTTGAACCAAGGTTCAAGTCGGATTTAATATTGCAAAATCCATCAATAAAACAGCCAGACCCAAAAACTAACCCTATTATTGGTCATTGGGCGAAAGCTACAATTAAAAAATCACCTAACGAAAAAACCAACAACACAATTGCCTACCCAATTAGATACGGTAGAACTGGCGGAAAATCTGTTTGGGTTGAGAAAGAATTAGTTGATTTGCTGTATATGTGGGAATTTGTCACCAAAAAAGGCGCTTGGATAACAATAGAAGAAGAATTTCGCGAATTAGTGGAGGAATCCGCTCCAGATCTACCAGAAAAGATACAAGGAGAAGCTAATCTATTTAAACTAATTGAAGAAAATGAAGCTCTTTGTGGTTTCTTGATTAATTATTTCAAAAAAAATATAGCAGAACTAGTGTAATGCTATGAAGCCCTCAGTAGGGGTTATTTTAAGTTATGGAAATACTAAAGAAAAACAAAATTAAAGTGGGACTTATTGTCGCGGCTATCGCGGCTTTCTTCCTTTTTGGAAACAAAGCGGAAGCACAAGACCTCACTGAAACGGTAAAGTCATGGGATATTGACGTTCAAGTAGGTAACTACGAAAAACGTATTGACGGAGGACTTTACGGAGCGCAAGATGCAGACTATGTGAAAGCATCTTCTGAATTAGGAGTAATTGGTGGATTATCACTAATTGGTTCTGTTGAGCACGTTAACGCTGATGTTGAAGAGTTATATGGTACTATTGGTACTAATCTATCAACATTCATTGGTGATGTAGCTACAGAATTATACATTACTTCTATTGATGATGTAAATGCTTACGAGGTAGTAAGTTCTTACGATGTAAGCTTATTTGGCATTGATTCCGTTGTTTCATACACAATGGAAGAAAATGGTGCATCTACAGCAGACATTGCAGTAGGAACAGACTTAGACGTCACAGAGCATTTTGCATTTTCTGTTGGAGTAGAATATGGTCAATCATTTGAATATGATGTAGATTATACTTATACTTTAGCCACAATTGGTGTTCAAACAACTTTAGATCACCTTACAGTGTATGCTAATTTAAATTATCTAAACAATGATTTAAACACAGCTCAAGGCACTGACGGAGAGTGGGAATCCACTACCGACTTTGGGGTAGCCCTCAATTTCTAATGTTAACCTAAAGAGCCCTCACACCTGTGGGGGCTTTTTTTTTATGAAATTTATAACTTTATACGGCAAAGAAAAACCTATTAGGAACGCTCATAGGTACAAAATTAAATGGAATGGTAAGTGCCGTAGTAAATTTCAAAGAAACGTTAGGTCTTATTTGTACAAGCATTGGCGCTACGATGCCGTATACGAGGAGTTTAAGGTAGCTGGGACACAACTTAGCCTAGACTTCTATAACCACACTAAAAAGATAGCCATAGAGGTTCAAGGTGCCCAACATCTCAAGTTTGTTAAGCATTTTCACAAAACTAGGGCTAATTTTGTCCGTCAGATCCGCAGAGACGACAAAAAACTAGATTTTTGCGAAATAAACGACATTGAATTAATATTAATTTATCCAGACGATGAATTATCTGAAGAATATTTTGATAAAATTTTAGCTTAAGTGTAAATATTAATAGGATGAGTAAGCCAAAATTTGAAAAATTTGAAATTCCAGAAAAAATTCTAGAACAATTATATGAGTTAAGCGGCGGCTCAAAGGCTTACAAAGGTTTTATAGTAGCCTATTCTACAGAAAAAGGTGAGCCGGTCATTCACACAAAATGTGAAAGCCAAGTTACGGAATACGGTCTTAAAAGAGCCTTAGAGTCATTCTTGACAAACGGCCTAGAAGAATCTTTTGAGATAGAAGATTCAGAAAACACTTGACTTTTTTATATTTAGACTCATTATTGAGTCCATATGATTTATAGTTATGAAATTGAAAAGCAGGTTTTGTCTGCATTTTTGCAAAAACCGAACATTTTTGTTAATTATCTGAACGTTTTAAACGAAAAAGATTTTTACGACAGAAACTCTCTCCTCCACAAAACTTTATTCTTGATCCTAAAAAGGTCTTTAGAAAACAACGAAAGTATAGATGAGGTTGTTATCGTACAAAGAATCAACGACCTAGGTATCAGATTTGAAGAAGATATAAATATACTAGACTATGTTAGATCTTTGTCGATGAGAAAGATACACACAGAAGATAAAATTGAATCATCAATTAAAGAGTTAAAAAAGTTAAGCGTAAGGAGAGATATATCTAGCACTGGAAGTAAAATTGCAGAGGAGATGAAATCTTTAAATACAGATGTGCCATATTTACAAATCATTGAAATGGCAGATAAGATATATAACAAACAAATTAATTTATTTGAAGTCGGCGATGATGTGCCCAAAAACATTTATCAAGAAATGGAAGGCTTTATTGAGGAGCGTGGCAATAATCCAGTTGAAGAGTTCGGAATGTTCGGACCCCACGAAAAAATCAATGACATATACGGTTCATTATTAAGACCTGGAAATATAACGGTTATTGTGGCTAGGTCGGGTGTTGGTAAAACTCAATTTTGCATGGACTACGCAACCAAAGTTGCCCTTAAGTACGATGTCCCAGTATTGCATTTTGATAACGGTGAAATGAGTAAAGAAGAACTTATTATTAGGCAGTGTGCCGCTTTATCTGGCGTCGCTTCTCATTTATTAGAAAGTGGAAAATGGAGACAAGCTGGGGAAGAAGTAGTAAGTAAAGTTCGTTCTGTTTGGTCTAAAATTAAAAAACTTAAATTTTATTATTACAACGTCGGAGGAATGGACGTAGATTCTATGATAAACACTTTAAAAAGATTTTATTACTCAGAGGTTGGTAGAGGAAACAGAATGATTTTTTCTTTTGATTACATCAAAACATCCTCTGACGGTATCAGTGGCAACAAAAACGAATGGCAGTTAGTTGGCGAAATGGTAGATAAGTTTAAGAAATGCATACAAAAAGAAATACTTGAAGACGGCGAACCAGTGGTACCAATGATCACTTCTGTTCAATCTAATCGTAGCGGTATCACCACCAACAGAAATGCTCAAAATATTGTTGATGATGAATCTATTGTTTCGCTTTCAGATAGGATCACTCAATTTTGTTCTCATATGTTCATATTGCGACAAAAAACTACAGACGAAATTGCAGATGATGGTTCTTCTTTTGGGACACATAAACTAATTAATGTTAAATCAAGACACTTAGGCAGAGATATAGCCGGAGCTTGTGAGCCAGTACAAGTTGGCGACAATCTTCGCAAGAATTTTATTAATCTTCATTTTAAAAATTTCAACATCACAGAGTGCGGTGACTTAAGAGATATTGTAGCTTTTAGAAACACTGGTGGCGATTTAATAAACACACAATCTGATTTACCTTCATTTGATGACCTATAAAGACAGTTTAGAAAAATTGGGGTATAGACTCCAAGATTGCGGTTCGCACTGGAGAACCAGCGCTGTGTATAGAAGTGGAAAAAACAAAACTGCTATTATAATATATAAAGACTCTGGTGTTTGGAAAGATTTCGGCTTAGATAATCAAGCGAAACCATTTCAAGCTTTAGTTAAAGAAACCCTAAAAACAGATAATCCAAATATACTAAAAGAATATATTGGAGAGTCGCTAACGGTTCACACCCCGACAACTAAAGAAGAAAAAATAGAGATGGAAACAGTATACCCAGAATCACATTTAGAAAAGCTTTTGCCAATAAGAACTTTTTACGAGAAGAAAAGCATATCACCAGAGACACAAAAAACATTTAAATGTGGATATGCTGGTAATGGCAAAATGTATCGTAGAATGGTTTTCCCAATATATAATTTAAATGGTCAAATACACGGTTTTTCTGGCCGCACAATAACAGAAGGTGATAATATACCCAAATGGAAACACATGGGCCGTAAAACAGATTGGATATACCCTAATCATTTAGCGGAAATAGATAACGAGGTTGTTTTAGTAGAAAGTATTGGAGATTGTTTGGCGCTACATGAAGCAGGATTTAAAAATGTCTTGGTTGCTTTTGGTTTAGATATTTCGTCAAAATTAATGTCTTATATCAACACTTTTCCACTAAAGAGAATTGTTGTATCAATGAACAACGATAAAGATAAGGAAACTAATTCTGGTGGCATAGCTACAATTAAAACCGTTGCTAAATTATCTCAAATATACGACCTTGATCAAATATGTATCAACCCACCACTTGCAAATGACTTCGGTGACATGCTGGAATCCAACCCATCAAATTTTGATATGTTTGAAAAGTGGCATAGTAGAAAGTGCAAATGGAATCTGTCAGACAAGAAAACACAGGAATGGATTACAGAACAAATAAAATCATTAGATGTGTTACGTAAAAATTCAAATTGCAAAAAACTAATAAAAACTTTATCATGATTTCTGAAATTGTAAAAAACAAAAACTATATATACCCTAGAATGGAACGTCTAGAGTACAAAAGTTGCGAAATTAAATCTGGCTTATTGGGTCACAAAGATGATATTACATTATTTATTGATGGTAAAAATATGAACTACACTAACAAGAAAAGCTTAATCACCTATTACGAACATATAGCCGATTATCAATTAGCTTTTGGCCATTGTGTTTGCACGGGATTAGGTTTATTAATTAGAGAAAGTTTATTATTGTCCAATTCAAAAGTAGAAAAAATAACTGTTTTAGAAAAATCACAAGATTTAATCGATTTGCAATTTAAAATGAATCCAGAAATAATGAATCATCCAAAAATGAACGTTATTTGCATAGACGCTAACGATTATATTGGGGAATGTGATTTTTTGACTATAGATCATTACAACGCTCCAGAAGACAAAGATTCAATACATGAAACATTAACCAAACTAACAAAAAACATAAAACACAAAGTGATGTGGTATTGGACTATACTATACGATATAAATGACTTTCAAAATATAGAAAAAAAATACGCTTTATTAAAATCAAAATATAAAACACTGCCAGAATTAAATTTTAATCAATTGCTTGAATATATTCTTTTATCAGACTTTAAAAAAATTAGAGCAATAAATCTAAGAAAAATATAATGGAAACCATACTATCAGCAAGTCGCATAAAAACCGCACAATCTTGTAGTTGGTTATATTGGTCTAAATACAAATTAAAGTTGCCAGAAAACGGCAATGATGGGGCTAGAAGAGGTACCGTGTGTCATAATGTATTCGAGCACCTTTCCAAACAAAAAACAAAAACACAATTCAATAAAATAACAAAAGCCAAGGATCCTTTTGCAGCTAAAGCTGTCAAAGATTTAATTATGTCTGATGCTACAGAGCTTGGGGTTACAGACGAAGATAACATGACCCTAATCAAACAAATGATTCTAAATGGTTTAAGTTGCAATTTTCATGGTGAAGATTTAGGCATACCAGATGCCGCTCACGCAGAATTAGATTTTGATATAGAAAAAAACGGTTACCGTATAAGAGGTTTTATAGATCAGTTGTTTTTATACAAAGATAAAAAGATAGCCATAATCAGAGATTACAAAACAAGTAAAAAAATGTTTGAGGGGAAAGAAAAAGACGACAATCTTCAAGACTATATGTATTGCTTGGCTGTAAAACATTTATTCCCAGAATACACAAATCGAAGTGCTGAGTTTTTATTTTTAAAATTTGATCTCAAGAAAAAAGGCTTAATGAAAATGAAACCCTTAGATGAAGATGATTTAGAGGGTTTCGAAATGCAGTTAGCCAATATACAAAACTATTTAGAAAACTTTGATGAGTGCGATGCTATAGGAAATTTTGCTTACGATAAAGGCTTTCCAGATGACGGAACTTTTAGCGGTAAACTTCAATGTGGTTTCGCAAAAGAAAAAGGCCAACTAAAAAAAGATGGTTCTTTAATGTGGCATTGCCCATTTAAATTCGATTTCTTTTATGTAGAAATACTCAACGAGTTAGGCGAACATATTATGTCGTGTTTTCAAGATAATTTTGTTAAAGACATGGTTCCACAAGGCGGATCTCACTCTATAAAGTATTACAAAGGTTGCCCAAAGCATTTATGAAAAAATATTTAGTTACAAAACCACAACTAGAAAGAGCCAAAAAACTTTTTGATTTTAAAGAATTAAATAATAGCATCACAAAGGGCGAAGGTAATTTGGCGGGAGCAGTAGGTGAAATCATAGTTAAAGATGCATACAAAGGAAGTGGCGAAAACACTTACGACTACGACACAATTATCAAAAATTATAAAGTCGACATCAAAACAAAAAAGTTTTCAGATCAATTTGCCCCAAACAAAAGCTGGAATTTGAATGTTTCTGATTACAACACCAAGCAAAAATGCGACGCTTATTGTTTTGTTGGCGTTAACGAATCTAATACAATAGCTTATGTTTACGGCTTTATGAAAAAGAAAGATTTTTACGATAAGGCTATATTTGGCGAGAAAGGCCAGGTAGACCCTAGAGGCAATGGCAAGTGGAAATTTAAATCTGACTGTTACAATATTCTAATCAAAGATTTATTGATATAAAACTTGACAAACCAGTAAGACCATCTATATTGGTGGCATGATTCCATTCTTTAAAACGCACGCATCTATCGGTAAAAGCATTTTACGCATAGATGATGTTTATGATTTAACAAAAGACTTTGATGAAGTTTACTTTGTTGAAGACAGTATGACGGGCTTTCCAGAAGCTTTTAGAAAATTTGGTGATAGATTACGATTTGGTTTAAGATTTTCTATGTTTAATGAAGACCGCAATGAAGAATCCGAAAGTAAAATGATTGCTTTCGCAAATGGAGATACTGGAGCTAAAGAGCTATATAAACTATTCACAGAACAATCAGATATTAAAATAGCAAAGCCTTGGGACTCTACAAAAAATTTGCAATATGTTGTACCTTTTTACGATTCTTTTTTACATAAAAACTTAACAACCTTCTCTAATTGTGTTGTTGACTTACCCTCGGATGTGCCTTTTATTTTAGAAGACAATAACTTACCCTTTGATTGTTTAATTGAAGACAAAATTTTAAGTTACTGCAAGAACCACGCAAACAAATGCTTGCCCGGCAAATCAATATATTACGAAACCAAAGAAGACGTGTTAGCTTTTCAAACTTATAAATTAATTTGTAACCGCAGGATAGGTAGAACTTACGATCTATCAAACCCTGGACTAGATCACTTTGGTAGTGATGAATTTAGCTTTGAATCATGGAAGACTTACTCAGATACAATTTTAAACAGCGCTACGTAGTTTTTGATACGGAGACAGAGGGATTAAACCTAATTACTTCTAAACCTTGGCAAATAGCTTGGATTGAGTGTGAAGGTAAAAAGGTTATAAAAAAACATAATCGCTTTATTAAGTGGGACGACTTAGATGTTTCTCCAGATGCGGCTCGAGTCACAGGATTCGACCGAGCTCATTATGAATCTGTTGCCGAAGATCCAAAGGTTGTTTGGGCAGATTTCGAAAAAGTCTTGTATGGAGATAATATTATTCTTGGTCATAATATTCTTGGTTACGATATTTATATTTTAGGTATTTGGGCTAGAAAAATTGGCCAAAGATTAAATCACTCAAACTTTATAAATCAACTCTTAGATACAAACATCTTAGCTAAAGCTATTGCAGAAGATAATAAAAAACCAGAAGACGACTTGCTTGCTTGGCAAATGAGATACTTAAATTTTAGAAGGCGTGGTCTCAAAACAAATCAAAAACACCTTTTGCAACATTATAGTATTGACTTTAATGAAAGCAAACTACATGATGCTCTATATGATATTGAAAAGAATTTTGAAATTTTTCAAAAACAAATATGGGAGTTGGAAATATAAACAAATGGTAAAAGATTTTGACATAATTGTATTTGAGAGACCCGAAGCCTTTCTACACAAGGTGCAGTGGGGATCTTTTGTGCTACTGAGAGATATTGAAAGAGATATTGCTTTAACAAATCTTTTTCAAACTTATGACTTTAAACAAGAAAACAATAATTATACCATAACCTTAGATGGATTATTAATGTTAGAAGATTCAATCGTAGACTATAACGGTTCGTTTTCTATATTTAGTGTGGTGCAATCTGTGCAATATAATTACTTTGTAGAATTTAAACTAATATTTGATTGCGGTCGTTTAAGAAAAGCTAATTGCGAAGATATTAAAAAAATATCAATTAATTCAGATAAACTTAGACATGATTTCGAATACCATATAAAAGACTTAAAAACAGAATTTAAAAAGTTTTTAAAAAACCAAATAAATTTAGAAAAAAAACATTTACAAGCTTTACATGAATTAGAAGTGGAAAAATACAAAGCTGAACAATTAATTGCATTTAACAACAAACTTGTGGAAGAAATCAAAAACATTAAAACAATCATCAATGCTTAAATTAAACCCATTTAAACAACCAATGCCAGTAGGTGTTAGACTACCAGAGATTGAGGTAGAACAAAGATTCTATGATGAATTAAGCATACCAAACACATCCTCTAATTACGATTTGCTCAGAGAATTGTGTTTAAAGGGAGTCAAAGAAAGGGGTATAGATAAATTAGATAATAAACAAGATTATTACGATCGTGTTAAAATGGAATTGACCGTCTTACAGGAGCTTGGATTTATTGACTATATACTTTTAAATTGGGATATTCTTAACTTTTGTCACGAAAACGATATACCAACTGGCCCAGGTCGAGGTTCTGCGGCAGGTTCTTTAGTATTATATTTATTAAAAGTAACAAATATTGACCCAATCCAATATAATCTCTTTTTTGAGCGATTTGTATCTAAGAGCAGAGCTAAAAAGACCATTGTTGACGATATAACATACCTAGACGGCTCTTTATTGGCTGACGTGGACAATGACATCAGTTACGACCGAAGAGCCGAGGTAATCAAATATATTGAAGATAAGCATAAAGGTAAAACATGTAAAATCTTAACCCTCAACACGTTGAGTAGTAAATTGTGTGTAAAAGAGTGCGGTAAGATTGTAGGGAGGTTCTCAGAGGAAGAAGTAAATGACATTAGCTCCTCAATTCCAAAACAATTCGGCAAGGTGTTTAAGTTAGAAAAAGCTTATGATGAAAGCGAAAAACTTAAAAAGTTTTGTGACGACAACCCAAAAGTATTTAAAATAGCCAGAAAATTAGAAGGATTAAACAAGAACACTGGCGTTCACCCATCGGGGATTGCGATTAGTTTCTATAATATCGACGAGGTAATGCCAATGCAGAAAACAAATGATGGCAATTATGTTTCGGGGTACGATATGAACGATGTGGCATCTTTGATGGTTAAGTTCGATATTTTAGGTCTAAGAACTTTATCTGTTGTTTACGATACACTTCAGCAATTAGGTAAAAAAGTAGAAACCATAGATGTCGAATCAACAGATATATATGAAAACTTCAAATTCATTGAGGCATCAAAGGGTCTCTTCCAGATTGAAGCGGATACAAACTTTAAGGCAGCTAGGAAAATTGCTCCCAGAAACCTTGAAGAACTGTCTGCTGTTGTCGCTATTGCTCGTCCTGGTGCTCTTGATTACTTAGACACATACGCTAGTTACGTAAAGACTGGTGTTTTCAGTTCTGTGCACGAGTTTTTTGATGATATACTTTCGTATACTGGCGGGATACCTTTATACCAAGAGCAGTTAATGCAAATGGCTGTTAAAGTTGGTTTCACATTAGATGAAGCGGAACAACTAAGAAGAATTGTTGGTAAGAAAAAAGTAGATTTAATGCCAGCTTGGAAAGCTAAGATTGAAGAGAAGGTAGAGGAAAAAGGTTTATCAAAACAAGTCGGAGATGTTTTGTGGAAGGTTGCTGAAGATTCGGCTAATTATTCTTTCAACAAATCTCACTCAATTAGTTACGCTACGTTAGCGGCGATCACTACATACCTTAAGTTCAACCATTCGAAAGAGTTTTTCTTATCCCTGCTTAAAATGACAAAGCATGAACCAGACTCTCATTCAGAAATTTCCTTAATAAGCCAAGAGTTTTGCCTCTTCGACATGAAGCTTTTGCCGCCAGATTTATCTAAATCTGATGTAGAGTTTTCTATTGAAGGTAAAAATATTCGTTATGGCATCAACAGTATTAAAGGAGTTTCAGAAAAAACTTTAGAAAATTTAGTTGAGTTTAGAAAATCTGAACTCTTGGAGCAGAACAAATACGATGTGTTTGTGTCAGCGAAACAATCTGGAATCAACATCGGTATTGTATCTGGCTTAATACAAGGAGGCATGATGGATTCTTTTTGTAATTTTGTAGACGGTGTACCAAATCGGTGCCGTCTAGTATTGGAGGCTCAAGCTTTTAATCTTTTAACAGATAGGGAAAAAAGAAACTTTATTAATCTTGGAGACAAATTTAACTATGATATTCTCAATTCTATAGCTGTTGTTAAAAAAGATAATTATCCTGCGGATGATGGCAGACCTTTAATAAAAGATTCTAGATTCAAAACATTTAAAAGAGATTACGATAAATACCGCCAAATTTACGACAAAAACAAAGAACATTTGGTTTTCGCTAATTGGTATTTTGAGCGCAAGTATTTGGGGTATAGCCATTCTAACGAGATCAAAAAAGTCTTTCAAGATACAAAAAATCTTGTCAATAGTTTGGAATTAAAGTCGATTCAGCAAAATGATCGTGTAAAGTATGTTGGAGTCGTAACAGATTGCGTTTCCAGAACAAGTAGAGCGGGCAATAAATACATGAGAGTCGAAATACAAGATGATTATGGAAAAATAAACTTTATGATGACCAATAACAGAAGGTCAGCTACTCTTGATAATTATCTCAACGAAGGGGGCAAGAAACCCAAAGAAGGTCAAATTGTATTTATTTACGGTTCAAAAGGAGAAGATATTATCTTTGGGGAAAAAATAAACATCCTAGATGAAAAAATCTATACAAGATTATCCGAAATTAAATGACAGACTTTTCAAGCTACAACTTAACGCCTTCAGCTAAAGAGGCTTTAATAAGAGCCCAAGAAATAGGCACCGAAAACGGTCATTTAAAGGTTATAGATGTACATTTAATATATTCTATACTCCAAAGCGAACAAAATAATATAAAATTTGCAATGGAAGTAAATGGCTGGCTTCAAGAGGGGTTTATGATTTCATTGGAAATCGTTTTAGAAGCATACAAAGAACCTAAAAGAAAGTATAGAGTTTTTGCCCCAGAAATATTTGAGATACTAGATAAATCAAAAGAATTATCCGATAAGACGAAAGATGAATTTATAGGCGTAGACCACATGCTTATTACCATACTAAACACAAGAACTGAAATTAGAGATTTCTTTTTAGGATTAAGAATAGATGTTGATAAGTTTTGCGCTACATTATTATATGTAATAAAAAATGGGATTGATTACAATTCTCCTCCACCTATGATAGAAGTTGTCGCCCCTTCTCCCACAACAGCAAATACAAAAACAAAAATAGATATAGGCGATTGGTGCGAAAACATAAACCAGACAGTTGAAGATCGTGGCACTTTTGAAATTTTTGGGCGAGAAAAAGAAATCGAAAGGTCTTGTGAAATACTATTAAGAAAAAATAAAAGCAATATTATTTTGGTTGGTGAAGCGGGTGTAGGTAAAACTGCTATTGTTGAGGGTTTAGTGGAAAAAATAGTACAAAACAAATGCCCCAAGTTTTTAAAACACAAAAAAATTCTTTCTTTAGATATGACCTCTGTTTTAGCTGGTACAATGTATCGCGGCCAAATGGAAGAAAAGGTTAAACAGATTATAGACAAAATATCAAATAGCGACGAATACGTTTTGTTTATTGACGAAATACACACGATAGTAGGCGCAGGAAGCTCTGAAGGTAGTTTGGATTTAGCCAACAGTTTAAAACCCGTTTTATCTAGGGGAGGTTTTTCTTGCATAGGCGCGACAACAAAAGATGAATACGATAAGTATTTTAAAGCAGACTCTGCTTTAAATCGCCGTTTTGAAAAAATAGATATACTAGAATCCAACAAAGAAGAAACTGTAAAATTAATGCTTAAAGCCAAATCTTCTTATGAAAAGTTTCATAATGTAAGATTCACTCCATCAATAATCAAACAGTTAGTTAACCTTTGTGAAGAGTATTTGCCAGAGAAAAAATTTCCAGATAAAGCATTTGATATTATAGATGAAGCAGGAGCTAAAACCAGAATCTTAAATTGCGACTCTCAAAGTGTTACAAAAGTAGAATTGAATACAATACATACTATTTTTGCTCAAAAATTAAATACTACAATAGATAATGTTAAAAACAATACTAACATTTCTGTTGGAAAACACATAGGTTTTATTTAATATAAAGGATATGATAGAAGATCAATTAGATATGGATTACTCAGATTTCCTAAAGGGCAGGGTTATATCTGAATCCAAAGATATGAGTATTGGCCATATAGAAAAAAAACTCATTAAAGAAATTTTTAAAAAAAATTATAAAATCTCATCTCGCTTTAAGGAAATTAAATCGTTAAAACTTTTAGATAGAAATTTTTACTATGATGTTTTTACTTTTGCCAGTGAAAACGAAACTTATTGCCTTAAATTTGGAGATGAAGATGATCACTATATATTTAAAAGAGAATTTGATGTTTTAAAGAAAATAGAAAAACACAAAGTATCTCCCACTCCAATATTAATTGCTAGAGACGAAAATTACTCTTGCCTCATAACATCTTTTGAATTTTCACAATCAGTAAAAAANNAAGGCTTATCTTGCATAACTAAAAATCTTCAAAGTTTTGCTGGGTCGCTAAAAACAATACACAATAATTCTAAATCTGATTTTTCCGAGAGGGATATGTTTTTAGATATGTGTTTTTCGATGGCTTCATTTGATGAAGTTTTGGATAGCGAAGACTTAGATGAATTAAAAAATATTGATCAATTTAATAATTGTCAACAAATTTTAAAATCACTAAAAGATTGTATTTTATTACAAATCGAATCTATGCCGGAAGTAGATGCTTGTATTTGCCATACAAATTTAAAACCTTCCAATATACTTTTCAGAAATAATATCTTTAAGTTCTGTAATTTTCATGAATCTTTTGTATTGAGCCCTATCTGGGATTTAGCTATGATTTGTATTAAAACAGAATTGCATCGTTTCCCAATTTTAGAGTCTAAGTTTGTAAAACATTACAACGCAGAAAAAGAAAAAGAAATCAAAGATGCGTTACCCGCCTATAAAGATGTTTGTTTTAAAATTATGCTTCACGAAATAATATGCACGTATTTTTACAGATTAATTATAGTAAACAATGAAGGAATGGTTGGTTTGTTCAACTCGTATCAAAATATCAGACCTTTAGTGTTTAAGGAGTTTCCAATATATGTTGAAACCCTCGATAAAATGTTTGGGGACTTTAATAAAATCATCTAATAACTCCAATCGGAGTCTCCAAATAATTCGTATGGCTGTTCCAGCCATTTTTTGTCCCAAACAGCATTTTCTGCTACTTTCCATTTAGGTATCTTTTTTATAGCTTCGGTGCTACTAAGAGATTCCGGAATCCACTTTAATCTATTGTTAGGGTAAATAGCCACTTGACCATTTTTAAGGCGTATAACATTCATTTCTTTGTGTTCGTCCAATAAATCTGAATCACCTACATCCATATATCCAAGTGATTGTTTTTCTGGCACGCAGTCAATAGTGAACCAGTAATTACCTTCTTCAAAGTCTCCATCACCCATATTCACTAACATAGGGACATCGGCAAGTTGAGCTTTTTGAAACAATTCTATATCATTCGATAAACATTCCCACATTTGCACGTCTACTAAATCGAGTTTTTCATGATCCTTTTCCGGCAGCTTCCAGTATAAACAGTCGGGTCTTACTTTGTCATAACAAGCGCAATGACTATCTATCCATACTTGAAAGCAAAAGGGTCTACCCCTTAACGCTCGTACAGATACTAACCACGCGGGCTCAAACTCTTCTGGAGAACCTCCCCACATATCTTGTCTTATAAAGACTCTAGCTTTTGGTAAATTAATGTTTCTTGGCATATAAAATATATTAAATTAACTATAGAATTTTAAACTTTTTATTATATAATATGGTCATATGCAATATAACCTTTACAAACCAAACGCTAAATCAACAGGTTGCGCTTTCTCATTTAAAGTTATTCAAAAAGATAAAGAAGGTAACCCAACAAAACCAACATTTTTAATTCAAGCGATTAAACAAGCAAGCTGGGACTCAAACAGAAGAACCGGATCGTTTAGCGCCAACGCTAAAGACCCAGAAAAAAACATTTACTGCAAAATCAATGAAGGAGAAGCTGGAGCCATTATAGATGCTATTGAAAAATATACAGATTGGTCAGCTTATCATACATACAACGAAGATAAAACAACAATGTCGTTCAAGCCTTATACAAAACCCAATGGTGTAGATGCTTGGTCTTTTGGTGTTATTAAAAATTCAGTCCTTAAGTTTGGCATTGGAATCGAAAAGGGCGAGGCCCGCACCCTTAAAACATTGTTAGAGTTATATCTTACTAGGCTATTTGATTACGAAGGTTAATGAAAACCATACTTTATCATTCGAATAATTCTAAAGCTTTTACTGGTTTTGGAAAACACTGCAAAAATATATTAAGATATTTGCATAAGACCGGGAAGTATAAAATTATTGAGTTCGCAAACGGTTCTCACTGGTCAGATATGCAACATCAATTTAAACCTTGGAAATGCGTAGGTTCTTTGCCAGACGACCCAGCTGTTCTGCAACAACTAAACGCCGATCCAAATAGGGGTAGAGCGGCCGGATACGGCGCAGAAATGATTGATAAAGCTATACAAGAATTTAAACCAGACATATATATAGGTGTGGAAGATATTTGGGCTTTTACAAATTATTGGCAAAAACCTTGGTGGGATAACATAAACCATATGATTTGGACTACATTAGATAGTCAACCTATTTTGCCGCAAGCTTTAGAAGCGGCGCCTAAAACTAAAAACTTTTTTACCTGGGCATCTTTCGCAGAAAAAGATATGGCTAAAATAGGCCACGAACATGTAAAAACTTTACATGGCACAATTAATACCGAAGACTTTTACAAATTATCAGATACCCAAAGATACAAATTGAGAAACAAATTTAATTTAACCAATAGTTACATTGTGGGTTTTGTTTTCAGAAATCAATTGCGTAAAAGCGTTCCAAATATGTTGGATGGTTTTAAAATATTTAAAAAAGATTGCAAAAATGCTAAACTTTTATTGCATACTCATTGGAAAGAAGGTTGGGACATTCCTAGATTATTGAAAGAAAAAGATATAAAGTTTGAAGATGTTTTGACCACTTACTTTTGTAAAGCTTGCGGACAATATGAAATAAGACAATACACAGGTGAAAAACAAACTTGCGGGCATTGTGGCGCCAAAGAATCTTTAAATACAACAAATGTGGGAGCAGGAGTTAACGAAGAACAGCTTAACGAAATATATAACATGATGGACGTTTATTGCCACCCGTTTACAAGTGGTGGTATGGAGATACCAATTTTTGAAGCTAAATTGACTGAACTTATAACTTTAGTGACAAACTATTCTTGTGGTGAAGATTCTTGCACAGCTGAAAGCGGTGGTTTTCCTTTAGATTGGGCAGAATATCGTGAGCCAGGAACTCAATTTATCAAAGCTTCTACATATGCATCCAGTATAGCCAAACAATTAAAAAAAGTTTGGCAAATGAAAAGAGATAAAGTAAGTGAGTTGGGCAAAAAGGCTCGTCAGTTTACAATAGACCATTATTCAATCGAGAGTGTCGGTGAAAAGCTAGAAAAAGTACTAGATGACATGCCGGATATTAATTATGATTTTGTCTTTGGTGAAGAGCAAAAGGGAAGGGATTTATCAGAGTTACTTGATGATGGTAAAAAACTTGCTATTTTTATGCCAGAATCTGCAGGTGATATTTTATGGGTTAATAGTTTAATAGATAATACAAAAAAATTATATCCAGATCATGACATTTACGTTTTCACAAAACCGCATTTTAGCGCTTATATAGAAGACCACCCAGATGTTTATAAGGTGTTACCGTATGCCAGAGAAATAGATAATGCTCACTTTTTAGAGGGCAAATATGATCATAAAGGTTATTTTGATCTCGCATTCTTACCACACTTCCCTACACAAGCTTATCAAAACTATCACCATAACGGATCAGATAAAACACAATTAGAATTATATGAAAGTTAGTATACCAATATCAGTCGGAGAACTTGTTGACAAGTTAACAATTCTTGACATTAAATTAGAAAACATTACGGATGAAAACAAATTAATACATATTCGTAAAGAAAAAAAAGAGTTAGAAAAACTTTATGTAGATTTTTCCGAAATGGAGACCAACCGAGATGTGTTGTATCAAATTAATAAAGGCTTATGGATTGTGGAAGACGAGTTAAGGAGAAAAGAAAAAGAACAAGAATTTGATTCTGATTTTGTGAGCCTTGCAAGAGATGTATATCACATAAACGATAAACGATTTGCAATAAAAAGCAAAATTAATATTTTAACACAGTCAGACATAAAGGAGATGAAATCGTATGAGTCATATAGCTGAGGTTTACGCAAAAGAATTGGGGGTTAAAATAGGTCGCCCACAAATTACAGAACATTATTATCCGGGTTTACCAGATCGTTATATTACGTTACATTCGTCAAATAAAATGCCCGCTTCTGTTTATAAATACTGGGATATTGTTTTGTGGTTATTGAACACCCATTTGATTGATAATAATATTCAAGTTGTTCAAGTTGGAGGCCCTAAAGATAAAGCGATTCAAGGAGTTAGCCATAATGCACTTGGAGCTTCGTTTAAACAAATGAATTATGTTCTTAAAAGCAGTATGGCTCACGTTGGTTGCGATAGTCTACCAGGACACGTTTGCAGTGTCTATGATATACCTTCCGTTATACTTCATTACAATTTATACAAAGAAAACTCAAAACCATTATGGCACAAAAATAATACATGTATTAGCCTTGAGCCAGATTTTTCTAAAACTAAACCTTCTTTTTCAGATAAATGTCAAAGAATCAATGATATCAAACCAGAAGACATAGCTCAATCAATTTTAAATCAATTAAATATAGACAAAAAAATTACTTTTAAAACATTAAGAATTGGCTCTACCTTCCAAGAGGAATCTATAGATATTGTCCCAAATTTTTTCGCTCAATCTCAAGCTTTACATCAAAGACCCATTAATCTTAGAGCAGATTTGCACTTTGATATAAATAATATCGTTCAATGGTGTCAGTTCTGTATCGTTAACCTACATACTGATACAGTTATTCCTACAGAAGCTTTAAATTATTGTGGTAATTTAAAACAAATTATTTTTCGTTATTCTGATAAACATGATGACCTTGATCTAAACGCTTTCTTTACAAACCTAAAGAGAAGAAAAATTAATTTAATAATTAAATACGAAGGCGCCAAAGATATATCAGATGTTAGATTTAAATATTTTGATTACCCAGTAGCTGATACTGTAAAAGTTAAAACTGAGCATAAAAAATGCAAATTTTTGTCAAAAAAATCATTTATTACAGACTCAAAACAATTTACTGCAGAATTTTCTGCCAAAAAGCTTGACAATTCAGATAACTTCATCTACGATGATATCTCATCAGAAGAATTAGAAAGTTTTTATTTATATGAGTAATCCAGAAAAATTTACAAGAAACGACTTAGGTCTCCTACAATCAGTAGATTATATTTTTAACGAAGATGGTTCCGTCAACTGGCGAGCCATGATTAAACCAGAGCATTTGTATCCAAACAAAGATTGGTTTGAGTATAGAAAAATGCCTATGCCAGATTCTGTCGAAGGCTTAAACGATAATCAATTGCTTATTAAGCTAAGTGGTATCAAAGAATTAGCGAAACTTCGCGGTTTTCACAATGTAACATACGATGTTACAGAATCTTCTAGTGATCGTGTGGTCGTTCAATGTATGATAAATTGGATTGACAATTATGAAAGTAACGGCGTACAAACCTTTGCATCGATCGCAAATGCGACGACAAACAATACAAATGGCTTTGCAGCTAAATTTCTAGAGTGTATTGCTGAAAATCGTGCTTTCGTACGTTGTGTGCGTAATTTTTTAAATATTCACATTGTTGGCGGAGATGAAATAGACAGCTCTAAAGACAAAGGCCCCATTAACACCAGTGCCTCTAAATCAACCGACATTAGCCCTCAAGGGATCTTAGCCAAGAACCTAAGTGATAAGCTAGGGGTTAGCTCTTTTGAAGGCTTTAAGGACTGGCTACGCGCTTTATACAAAGACGGTAAATATGACGGGGACACAGAACAAGTAAAAGCTTGGAACGCTTTTAAGGATATACCAGCTAAAGAATGTCGTAAATTACTTAAGTTATTATAGTTTTGTAATAACTTGTATCTATAGTTTTCTCGTTTTGAATTAATTCAAATCGCAACTCAAAGCCAGTACTCATTTGTCCGTAAGTCAATCTATTTTGCACTTCAGTAAATGTATACTGGTTTTCTTTGTGGTTTTCTTTTACTAAATTATAATTTTCTCCACTTTTTGCATAAATATTTAAGCTGTAATTAACTAAACTTAAGTCCATTTGTCTGGAGTATTTATCCACAATGTTTAAATTATATAACGTATCGTTTGATAAAGATTGACCAGTACCATAACCGGTTGCTCCTACTCTGTCGTAAACAGAACCAACATCAGAACTAATGTTTTCAATCAAAGATTTTACATATTTTAAAGTTGGCGGGGCTATTGAAAAAGTCTCATAAGCGTTATTGCTTGATTCTGGATTTTTTAAAGCGTTAACCCTTATTGTGTAATCTCCGTTAATTAAACCATTAATTCTAAATGGTGTGCTGTCATCTGATGATCGCTCAACAACTTTCTGTAAATATGGTGACGATCTATCAGTTTTCAAAACAGTAACCCTATAAGAAGTTTCGTCGCTACTACCTGCCGCATTTATATCTCCAGTCACACTGAAAGTACCATTAAGAATTTCAAATATTTCGAAGTTAAAGGTTGGCGCTGTAGGTCTGCTTACTGTATGTGCGGGGATACCAATGTTGTATGTATTTTCCACCAAATCAAAATCTTCAGCTTCTATCATATCAAATTTTTTCCTTTCGTATTGAAGCGCATGTATTTGATACAAGTTATCTTCTTCTGGGGATATTTTTACTACTTTAAATTCTCCAGTAATTTGATTGTTTAATTCTACGTTGAAGAAATTTCCCACTTGAACTCCAGTTATATTTGAAAAATTTTCATTTCCACTGTTCAAAAGAACTTTAAGTCCATTGTGAATACCCCTAACTCCAGTTATGTGGAATTTACTTACTTGTTCTTTATTTTGATCTTCAATTACGGAAATTGGCACCTTCCCAGTGACGGTATCTCCATCATTTCCAAAAGTTAAAGCTCTATCATAATTAATTGTATCATAAAGGTTTTCTAATTCTCTCTGTTTTGGATTGCTATATGTGTATAAACCACCAGCAGATTCCCCTATTATTATTGAGCTTGGGTTTACTTGGTTTTCTAAAACAAAATATGGACTAACCGTACCCGGGGTTCCTGTGTTTATTTCCAAAATTCTTCCGTAATTGATTTCAAAGTTTTTAAGCTCATCATCGATTCTAATAATATCTCCAGGTTCTAAAAACAAACTTTCATTACCAGCTTGAAATGTAACCAACTCCGTTTCAAGTTTATTAGAGAGCAAAACATACTTAGCCATTCTTCTTGCTTGGGATTTTGAGCTACAGCCAATTCCATTGATTCTACTTGTTATGACTCCATATTTTCTAATTCTTTCCTCATCTTCCACGTACTCGACTTTAGTGACAAATTGATCATCAGCATCAGCATAAGGCACCTCAACTCTAGTAAATCTAGCGGAAGATACTACATCTGCATAATTAAACACTCCATCAAACACATTACCATTATTAAATATGCCTGCAATTTCTTTAGGTCTATCAATATTAAAGTTCAAGGAGGCTCCGTCCCAAAAAGATATAGCTCTAAATATTGAAGCAATGTTGCCCAAAACTTCATATGCATTTTTTGCTACACCTAGCATAACGTTCGCTGAAAATCTTGGTTCTAAACCTTGATTAGAATTAGCGACACCATCAAATAATCCATCTGCATCTACGGCATCACAATATCTTGCAAGCTCAAACAATCTAAATATATTAATATCTTCTCTATCATCTATAGTGTTTCCAATTCCATATATTGGATTTATCATTAAGTCATACAATATCCACGCAGGATTGTCCGTCCAACCTAATTTAAATGTTCCATCCCAATGTCCATTGTATAGAGTGGATTTATTTTTTCCAAATTCAAAAGTTGTATCTTCTACAACAGATCCGGCATTGCCTGGCGTATTTGCTAAATCTGCATGAGAGCCACCAACTTTATCTCTTAAGGCTAGACCACCTCGTATTGTATCTATTATCGTTCCGTCCCACCAATTTATGATTTCGTTATTTTTTTTAATTATTAAATCTGCTATTTGGGTGCCAGCTGAAGTTTTATTACCCAAGTTAAAAGCCTGCCCAATCGCAAGTCTTTTTTCGCCCAGAACATCATAATTAACACTATCGTTAGAATAACCTGTGTCACTTGATTCGCCTATAAGTGCGCCAGTTGCATAGTTGTGTATTGAAAGCGTTAATTTATCCCCAACCCTTTTAATTTTGATTTGATATACAATGCTTGTAGATAATCCAGCCGGTATATCTATATTAGTATCTCCTTCGTTCGGACTGTATAAAACTAGCTGTGGGTTGACGTCTGTATCATTATCACCTCCATCGGTTTTACCTCTTTGTATAAGGCTAAGTCTATCGTCATTAAGATTAGAGGATCCGGCATCTACACTTTGCATATCAAGCAAATGATAAGATCTATCTCTTCTTGAGGACACATCGCCAAATTTTATTTTTAAACTAATTTCAAAATTGTGAGGCCCTAATTTAATTGATTTGCTTGCTAGTCCAGCATTGGTTGATCTAGTTCCGGCACCCGCAGTTCCATCAAATTTAAATATACTTCTCCTTCCATATATTGATGAATTATCAACAAACCTTTTATCAGTTCCGTCTGGATTTAAAGGTTCGTAATTAGATGGTATCAAAACTTTTTTAAGCCTTACATCGAACTCTCTACTTGGCTGTTGGGTGAAACTTCTAGCATCAAAATTAGATCCAGCTATTGCACTATATGGATATATAAATTTTTGCTTAATAACTTCTGTAAAATAACTAATACTGCAGCTTCTCGCCATTAATACAGAATCTGTTTCAGAATCTAGTTTTTCAATCTTGACAAATCTGTTTACATTCTTCCAAGTTTCTCCTGGAAATAATAAATCTCCACTTGTATAATCGTATTCTGCGACAAGTGCATCTGTTAAGTCTGAGCCTACACTTGCTTGGTCTACCCTTAGATTTTTTAAACTTTCATTACTTGGTAAATAATCAAGATTATCAGTTATGCTTGTCATGTATGTAGACAAAACTAAAGAGGTAAATGTTTTATCAAAAGTTTGAGTATAATTTTTTAAAGCTATTTTTTCTATTGAATTTCCAGCTTCTAATTGCTCTTCGGTGTTTTCGTCACCGGGCGTTCCAATTGCGCCTTCAAATCCAACAGTAACCCTTAGTTTTAATGTATTAGGTAATTGTTTTCCGGCATCCTCGCTGGACTCTAAAGTATCATACAAAGCGTTTATACTTATAGTTGGATAACACTCATCAACTTCTTCTCTTTTTATAATGTGAGTATGTGGATAAGAGTCATGCTCTAAAGGTGGGTTAATCATCCAATTAGAAAAATCTTGACCACCCGTTCTTAAGTCTTGGTATCCCGCTCCAGCTTCAGCTCCTGTTTTGTATAAAAGTGGGCCAAAAAGTTCCTTTCTTACTTCAAAATCTTGCGTGCCCTGTTCGTATCCATCCAAAACGGGTTGCGTTTCGTAACCATGCCTAAAAGACAAAGATACATTAGAATAATTGTAGGTTGATTTTAAATCATTGATCATTCCAATTTTAACGTTTGATCCGTCAGTTAAACCTTTTATCGGAGTGATTTGTGTAGGAGTAGCTGATTCTAATGATAATGAATTTGAATCGTAAACAAAAACATCGTAATTACCAGTGATTCCAGAAGTAATTGCGCCAGTAACATCCGTTACATTTGAAGTGCTATCTACAAAAAATCTACCCGTATTAAATTTGTCACTATCTGTAACAGAATCGGTATCTCCAATTTCAAAAAAGAATATTCCTCCACCTGCGAAACCACTAACTCGACGCATGTTTTCTACTTTACCCACACCATTTGGGAGAGATCCAGTAACTCCACTTTCAACTAAGGGAACTATAAAATGAATATCATCCGGTATTGTAATTGTGTCATCGCTTTCTATTTTAATTTGTCTCTTAAAAGGTACGTTTGTAAAAGTTCCAGATTTTTGTGTCAGCACATTTTCAAAATCAAAAGCAGTCGCCAAACTCACTAAGTTATCTCTTTTGCTTATTCTTCCAGATATTAAATCGTCGGTCGAATACAAGTTGTTGATATCATATTCGGCAAATCCAAATCTAGCTAATCCAGAATTTGTATCTAAAAAATTTTCTAACTCAGATTTAAATCCTTGTAATTCTGTTAGCTTATTGTTTTTTAAACTTCCTGCCACATTTCCATACGCTTCAAGCGGTAAACCAAATTCGTCTAATCCTTCTAGATTAAATATGTCTCCAGTGCAAGTATCTGCACCGATTGTTTTCCCGTATGGACTGTCTTGAGGTTCTTTTCTAACTAAAAAATTACCTATGTTGGGCACTCCCCCTGCTGGAGTTTCAGTATTTTTTTTAAAATCACCGTCTGCTGTAGCGCTTCCGCCATTTCCATCAATCGCTAAAGTACCAGTTCTAAATCTTACAACTAAATCATCATCACCTCCATTATCTTGATGTAATACTAAAACTGGATATAATCTGTTAGCTTCCAATCCAGTTTGTCCAAATCTAGCAGTAGCACCTTGAGCTTCTCCATTTCTGATCATTATACCACTTCTAGACCTTCCGGTATAACCATTGTCATCTGAGTTAAAAGTAAAAGACGTACCATCTGTTTTTTCTGAAGTAAAAGAAACACCACCAGCAGAAGCTAGATCAGTACCATGACCTTCGTCAAAAAACATATCGACTTTACCTCTAGAATTTCTCTCTATTGCGGGCCCTAAGAAAAAATAAGCTCCATCATCAGCGGTTAACTTAAATTGATAGTTGGTAGTTAGAGTGGGTCTAAATAAACATACAAATGCTTGTTGGTGATCGTTAGATAAACTATTTTCTGTTTTGAAATCTTCATCAAACCCCGTTTCACCAGCTGTTTGAGTTAAAGGGTATTTAAATCTCTGAACGGAAGTTAAACCGGCATCTACTTCAAATTCTCCATCTGATTCTCTGAAATATGCTCCAGTTCTAAAATACTCTCCAATATTAGTTACCCCCGTATAACTGGTAAAATCCTTAGCCCCAGATAATCTTGAAGCTATATTGTCTAAAGATTTATTAATTTGATCAACACCCACTCTACTAACATTAACAATATTGCTATAAGGTATGTCTTTTGTTAATGGCGTTACAGTTTCTGGCGCTTTAACAGGTATTTTATTCAAATAAAAGGATTCAAATAGCCTTAAACCGTTGGCGTATTTACCATCTTGTGCCACGAGCCCCTCTATCGGGCCTTCTGCTAACAAATCTAAAACAGCTAAAGAACTGGAAGATTGAAGAGTTTCTTGGGCATCCGGGGGAGTGAGCGTCGCCTTACCAACAATTTTCTTTTTGTTAAGTAACTTATTTTTTAAATATTTTTTAAAATCCTTCATCCCCGAATATATTACACTACAAATACAGTAGCTTGGTCTATTACTTTTTCTTCTTGTTTCAAAATAACTCTGAAATTAAATTTTTTTAAATTTATTTTATTTTTTTTAATTATAATCGCAGGTTCTTTTACTATTTTAAATTTACTTTGATAAACTTCAAGATTTTCATCCAAAAGGTCTATTTGAATCCATATTTTAGGATATTCTATCTTTGCATGCTTGAATCTTGTTTCATTAAAAATCTGAAAACACAGAAAAAATTCATCCTGCATTTCTACTTTAACACTTTTAGACTCTATTGAGTAACCGTAATCATGAGCAGTATCATTTATTTGTGAAATAAATAACTTTTGTTTCTTTACTGGTAAAATTATAGCTTTTCTATGTAACATTATTCTATTGAGCTTACAAATATATTATATTCTCCATATGTGGGTATATTTTTAAATGACGTGTTGGTCACTAAATATCCACCTTGCGCATTGTTTTGCTTACTTACTTTTTTTTCTTTTCGCATCCCATTTGGGTATACTACAGATATTAAATATTTTTCTTCAGTTCCATTAGCGTTTCCACTTATTGATAAATCCAAGTTCAACGTNCCCATGTGATTNGTAACTGGGCTATAAGAAAATCCTTCTGGTTGTGTTGGCGCATTAACAGTGTGTTCCGGTTCCCCAATGTTAAAAGGTGTTGACTGAGTAAAATTTAAAACCTCTTCATCACCTTCAATAAAATTAAATTTACCACTATTATATTGGGTGGCTGATACATCATACAAATTATCTTCTGCTGGAGTTATTGATAAAACCCTATAAGCATTACTTTGGTCGGCGTTTAAATCTATTCCTGCAAAACTACCAGTTGGTATTTCGCCCCATATTCCAGTGTTGCTTATTTCTAAATTTATTAAATTATGCCCTGTTTTTCTAACGCTTTGTATTGGTACATTTCTAGCTTGCAAACTATCTTGCTCTCGCAGAAGAACGTTATCTAAATTTCCTCCAGTTCTAGCTAAATTATATAATTCTTCTTGTGTTTTTTGACCACTGGGAGTGAATATGTGCAATCCTCCTTCATTTCCAACGACTATTGAATTTACATCTATGGTGTCTTCTATATGAACGTAATATTTACTATTTACTTTCGTCTTGTTTAAAACTCTTGCGTGACCAACTTCAAAAGTTTTTAATTCGTCTTTAATTTCTATAATTTCTCCCACATTTAACGCTAAACTTTCCGAACCAGCTCTAAAATTAACTATTTCTCTTTCTAATTTGTTAGAGTAAAGTATATATTTTGCTAATCTTCTTGCTTGCCCTCGACTAGTTGTTCCTTTGCCGTTTATTTTTCTAACTATTTTTCCGTCTTTTCTTATGCCGTCTTCATCTTCTACTGTTTCCGACGTTATTTCAAAATCTTTTTCTTTATTTTGAAATTGAACCTCAACGACATTAAAGTTTGCAGATTTAGAAATATCCATGTAATTAAAAATACCGTCAAAAACATTAGCGTTTGAAAAGTGAGCCGATGTTTCCAATGGTCTATCGGAGTAAAAATCAATGATCCCATTACACCAAAAAGGTTTTCCGTTAAACACGGTTGCTATTTGGTTGATAATTTCATACGCATTATCTGATGCATCTATAAGAACATTACAAGAAAACCTTGGCTCTAAACCACCTATTCCATCACTCATGCCAACAAAATTTCCATTTTCAGCCACAGCGTCACAATACCTACCTATTTTGTATAAGTTAAAAATATTTATATCCTCTAGATCATCAATTCTGCTTCCTAAACCGTAACGACTGCTTATTAACAAATCATATAAAATCCAAGCTGGATTATCGCTCCAACCTAATTTAAAAGACCCATCCCAATCACCATCATATACAACTCTTGTTCCTAAATCTGAAGCTTTTTTAACAAATCGCTTATCAACACCATCATTATCTAAGGGGAAATAGTTTGATGGAATTAAAATTTTCTTAAGTCTGGTGTTGTAAGTTCTGTTAGGAATTTGCGCAAAAGATCTAGCGTCTAATTGTATTCTATTCATAGCTGAAAAAGGATAACTAAAATTACAAGGAATTATTTCCAATATAGATTGCAATACAACATCTCTTCTTACTCTAACCGATATAGTTTCATAGTCCAGTTTTCTTACTCTCACGTATCTTGGATATTTTTCGACTATACTTCTTTTATTAAGATCTGGGAAACTGGACAACAACTGACTGTGAGAAGGTAAATTAACATCTTCTGTTTGTAATGGGTAAGGGTTTTCTACAATCCCTTGATAAAAAAAGTTCGTAATTTGAGGTTCAAAAATACTTGAATCAACATTCTGGAAACCAACTTCTACCTGTATAGATAAATTACCTTTATCCAAATCTATTGTTTGACCTGCGGGATTTTGCTCTTCTTCTCGCTCGTGGCTTAAAGCATTAAGCTTTAAATTAACGGCGACACGTTCGACTTCTTCTCTTTTCACTAAATGAGTAACAGCATTTTCATCAGCGTCAACAGCTGGATTTAAATTCCAACTACTGAAATCATTTTTACCTGTTACGGGTGAGCCTTCCATTACATTAGGGGATGCATCAGTGAAGTCTCTAAAAAGAGATTTACCTGTAGTATAAAAGTCTCTACTCGATAACGATGGTTGATAAACGGGCTCTCCATTATTTGTCGCAGTATAACCACTTAAGGTCAAACCTGCTGAGTAACTCATAAACCCAGATTCATTAATCTGATCAAGTCTTTGGGGGTTTAACGGTGTTTGCTCATAAGGTCCCAGTAACTGAAACAAATAAACAAATTCGGTTTTTGAATCGTTAACTATAGGTGTTTGGATCTCTTCACCAAATTTACTTTGAATTGCTACATTTGTATAGTTAAACTTATCATAAGATCTTTCTGTAACTTTTACTTGTAGTTTCTTACCATTTGTTTCTGAAGGTAAATTTTTTACATTCGGATTAGCCAAATGAGCGTAGAACATATCTCCATTAGAATCTCCAGAAAAAACATCATAACCATAAGTTACTCCACTTCCATATTTTAATTGTTTAACTTCGTGATCATCGTTTGCTGAAATTAAAACTCTATCCAAAGATCCATGAGCAACACCAGACATGCCTACTCCATTTTTTCCAAAATAAACAGGCCACATAAATGCTCCTTGAAATCTTTTTGGATCTTTCTCAAAAAGTTCAGTATAGTGTTCGTACGCTACAGAATTACCTGTAATTGTAAAAAGTCTGTACTGATCAAGACTGGAGTAACCAAGGAGAGCCTCATGACACATACTGTCTTTAATGAAACGTTTTGTTCCTGTAAAACCATCAATGTCGTTGACAGCAAAATCGAAACCATCATGATCTGTATACAAATTTCCACTATCTAATGCAAACCCAATTTTTCTATGCCCAGATATTCTATCATTGCCGAAACTGCCACTAGCATTAAATATCAAAAATCCACTATTAGTTGTGTTTACTGCAGAACTTCCAGATAATGAATCCTGTAAAGATGGATACCTTCCACTCTGTCTAATAACCGTTAAGCCATGAAAATAAATTTGATCATCTTCAGTCCAAAAATTTCTAACAGTATCTGACCCTGCGGGAGTTGTAGATGTTGAATCAGCGGCATAATAATACATATACAGACTTCCGCTACGCGTATTGCTTGTTCTTGAAGTTGGATTAGTAAATGTAACATCAAAATTTGTCCAAGCACCTAAACTACTAGCTGCATTTACTGTTGGGGGTCCGCCAATACCTCCCCAAAAAAATCTAAAACCCTTCACTCTGTTACCCGCGGGAATGTAATAAGAACCAGTAATTCTGTAATCTGTGCCATCATAATTTGTTCCAGTAAAGTAATTGGTGAACTGCATATTCGCAGTTCTATTTGACACCGAATCAGTTGCTCCTCCTCTTCCCGTAAGCCTTAAAACATTCGATCTTGTCAATCCTCCAATAGTAACAGAATTTACATGTTCAGCATTAATGTTATTATTGTTTTTCATACTTTCATAACGTAAGCTTGGCTGAACTGGAAAATGTTTTGCTCTTGGAAAATTTTCTAACATTTTATCGAGTTCTGCAATCATTGGTTCTTTAAAACCATCTGGATTGTCTGATCCCGGTGAAAATTCAAAATTTAAACTATCGTAAGGTCTTTGCCCGGTAGGTCTACAATAATCACCGTTATAATTATTATCTGGATCGGGTGTATTCCATCTGCTTGGATAAAAAAACAAAGGTTGGACATATTCTTCTTGAAAGGTGTTCATGGTATCAACAGTATGATTATTTGGCGCAGGGTTAAGACCTTTATACCAAGCCCTAGTAGTAAAAGAATTAAATATACTTCCTCCAGACTCAATGTTCAAACCAGCCCCTTGCACAAGAGCACCTTGATATATTTTTGGCCTTGTTATTGAATAAAAATTATTTGTTGGCACGTCTCTTCCATCAGAGTTAGATATTTGAGTTTGCCCGTAATAACTTCGTTGCATGTAGGGTGAAACTCTATATCCTTTTCCGGCTGTATTGGCTTTTCTTCCTACTGTTGGCGCAAGCCCTATATCTGTAATTCTATTTACTGAACTATCTATAGCTGGGATTTGTGCAATATAGGCTACTCGACCTTCATAGGAACCGCCCAAAGCACTTTGTAAAGTGAGTTTCGGTGTTACTAAAAACCCTCTAAAAATACTACCATCAGCCGTCCCTTGGATATCATCAGCATTTGGAACAGATTCTCTAGTTTCAAAACGACTATTAAGTTCAGCTTTATACCTGTTAACTAAATCTATTATTGGTTCGGAATAATCTATGTAACATCCTTTTAAATTTGCTATTTTTAAATTGTCGTATGTTTCTTTATTTTTAGCTTCTTGAATTACAGGTATGTTATTTAAATATGTCGCTTCTAATGCCGTACATGTTTCTCCTTTGTTATTGAAAAAACCTTCTATTGGGCCATCAGATAATAAATCAACAGCATCTAATTTAGCGGTACCAACTAAAATATCGGCTGATAACGGAGGATTTAAATTACTAAAACTCTCTAATACCGACAGTGCGTTGGCTTTCATGCGCGCCGCTCTCTTTTTTCTTTCGTCCCCGCCCCAGTTTTTAAAAGATCCAGCTACATTTTTTTTAGCTTTTTTTAATTTGCCTTTTATGTAATCTTTCATTAGTATCCTCTAAAATAATTAGAAATCGAAGAGCCAAAAGATGCATTTATTTTCAAGAGAGCTTCTGTTTTCAAAGAGTCGTAACTAACATTTTGCCTATCGCTAGATAAATCATAGTTGGTTAAGTTTTGTCCAACTACCATAGATCCAATTCTTAGTCTTCCGTATCCAATGGGCACAGGTCTACCTTGTACCGTTATGTTTTGAGGAGTTTGAAATAAGAAAGAATTATTTTTAATATTTGTAGATATCGCTGCTTCATTTGGTTCGTTTTCCGGAATTGGAGTTAACAGATACATAATTCCAGCCATAATTAAACCCACAGATACACTAACAACAAGTTGTTGTAGAAAAACACTTTGAATAGCTCCCGCCTTAAATAATCCTATAATACCGCCAATAATCAACTCTACTTGACCTATAATACAAGGAACTATTTCTACGATTTTTATTCTTTGTTTCTCTTGTACATCTTTTAATGTTTTGCTATCGTTATCGCAAATTAATTCATAATGAGAGCCACCCGCACTTTCCCTTATAAGATGTTTCCTAAAACCTGGAAAAATAGTGTCGATGGCTAAAACAGCATCCGAAGGTTTATTTATGTTAGCGAATTGAAATTCTTTGCCATAAATTTTTGCCAATTTTCCATGCAATATAATTTTAGTTTTCACTAGTATCCTCCCGCTCCTCCTGCTGCTCCACCAACACCGGCATCTCCCCCAGAATCAGATGATGATGCGGATGAACCTGGAGCAAGATTAAATGCAACTTTTGATTCGTTACTGGATAGACTTATAGGGTCAACTACAGTTTGTATAATTTTACTTCCGATTCTCAAAGCTCCGTAACCCAAAGGCACTGCTGTGTATTGTTGTGCTAGATTTTCTCTGTTCGCAAATAAAAAAGATCTTGCTCCTAATTTAGCTATAGCTGATTTAGGTTCGTCTTCTGGGATAGGGGTTAATAAATATTGAATACCAGCCATAACAACACCAATCAATACATTTATAAAAATCTCAGCTATAAATGTCGGAAGAGCCCCAGATATACAAGGAACTATTTCCACTCTGTTGATTTGTTTTTTTTCTAATGCTTGGTCAATTGCTGTAATTTCATTTCCATCAACAATCATTTCGTAATACATGTTTCTACCTGCACTTAATTTAAAAAAGTTTTTAAAACCATTGCAATTAGCATCTATTGCTTCTATGACATCAGTTGGTTTATAAATATTTGCAAATTTATATTTAGTTTTAAATTTTTTCCCAACAAGCCCATGTAATATTACTTCTGTCATTTTAAAGCCTTTTCTAATTTCTGTACACTAGTTTCGTCTGCGTCTGAATATTCTGGTCTGTGAACCCCAAAAGTATTTCTCTCCAACGAATACATCACAAACGGATAGCAAATCATTTCTGCAGTTTTAATATCAAAATCAGATGGTTCGCATCCACCTCTTGTATGTGAATGATAAACTGCAACAATTTTATTATTTGTTTTAACATACAAAAATTCTTTTGCTGGAATATAAAACTCTTCTTTAGGATTGGGTGATCTGTTTTTCATTGGTACGACATCAAATTCGCCGTCTTTTTCTACAACAAAACCACACATTTCTATTTGTACATTTTTTTCACACTCTACTTCTATTTTTCTTTTGATCATTTTAATAACTAAATGTTTCTGTCCCAGGGAATCCTCCGTATGGTAAATTTTTATTATTGTTGACGCCACCCCAATCGGAATTTGCAAATCTTAGTTTACATCCAAAAAGCTTTTTGGAACACGCGTCTTTTATCCACAAATCTGTTCTTGTGCTTGGTGGTTCACTTGTTTTTGCTGTGTGACCGGATTTACAAATATAATAAACGGGGTGCTGCTGATAATAGTTAGCGGTTAAACCTTGACCAGAAAGAACTCGATCACTATATGTGAAAACATAATCTCCTGTTCCATAAGTTCTATCATCGCCACCATCAGTTTGATTGCCGCTCCAAAGACCTTTTGCTGTTATTATATTGTCAACACTATTATCTTCAAAAGTAGAAACAGTTACATTTGAATGCATGTTAAATAATTGTCGATTAATTCCAAAAGTTGTTCCAGCTCCAGTTATGAACAGTTGATCATTTACTGTGGCAACCGGTCTGTCATGTTTATCTTCTTTAGATTTATAACCATATCTACATCCGTAACCTCTATAAATAAAGGGGCAATATCTTGAAGCGATTGTTCTGGATGGTATTTCTATGTTTTCAAGCTCTAAACTAGATACAAGTTCAAACTCAACAGCTACTTTATTTTCAGATGTTTTTCTTGATATAAAATATTTATCATCTGGCATTTTGGCGTTTGGATTAGCGGTGCCAAAAGGATTTGATCCACCGGGAAAATTTGTATCATCTAAAAATTTAACAAAAGTTCTTTTTCTAACTAGTTTGGCGCCATTTAAATTATTATATTTTCTAAGCAATGAAGAAATATAAAGTCCAGCATTTGACACTCTAATTTTAGGTCTAGGTAGTCTTTGATCTCCCAATATTTCAAAACCTTCAGATTCGACTGGAATAGGTAAATACTCTTGTCCAGCAAAAATAATTTTTCCTCCAACTCCGTTAGTTCCACCATGAAAGTTAATTTGTGCTTGACTATCGTTCTGATAGTTGTAATATAAAGTATATAATTCAATTAAAGCAGTTGGCTCTACATCGAATATAGCTCTAGCAAAATCTTGATTTAATCCTTTACCCATAAACTATATTACACCGAAAATGCGAAAATACAAACAATTAAAAAGGGGTTCAGTAAGACCGTATGAAAATGATGATTTTAAACAGGTTTTCGATCTTTTTTTAAAATTTCAAGATAAAGCTAAAATAGGAGCATATTATAATATAACAAAAGGGCAAAGCGAACAAATGATTGCCTTGTATTTATTTGAAGAATTTAAAAGGTTAATTAAAAAATCTGAGCACGTATACGTNGCAATAGACGAAGAAACTAAAGAGATATTTGGATTTGGGGCGTTCACNGAGGGTATTTACGCCACAGATTCCCTTGATTTACAGTTAGTATTCAAAGATCCAGACTATATTTTTAATAAAGCCATCAAATATTTGTTGCTTTTAACTTTTAAAAAAATTAAAAAAAATAAAAAAGTATATGCAATTTTGGGTGCTAGGGATAAATTTGAAAAATATGTTGAATTTGTGAAAAGACATTTTAAAGTAAAGGTGCACAACAAAGATAGTTTAGGTAGATATTTTATAGAATTTTAAAATTATGGAAAACATTTATAAAAAATTAGATGCTATTTTAGAGCATTTTAAATACGATTTAGTGGAAAGATCAGAGTTTTTACCTCATAAATACGATATTGAGGAAAAATTATCGGCAGAATCTTTAAAAAGCATACAAGATAGGGGAGATTTAACAAAAGCTAGTAATATAGACCACAACGACAATCGTATGATTTTAGACCTTTCTGTTCTTTATGGCATAGATTTGAAGAATTTATTGCTTAAAGAAACCGGTATTGAAAGAAGATATTCTGGATTTTTCTGGTATCCTTGTGATGGATTTTGTGGCTGGCATACAAACAGCAATTGCGAGGGTGAAAGAATTTACTTTGCTTGGGCGGCTGAAGACAACAAAAGTTTTTTTAGATACCAAGACCCAGAAACAAAAGAAATTGTTACAGATTGGGACAAAAAAGGCTGGCAGTATAGAAAATTTACTGTTTCTAGGGATAAACCGTTTTGGCATTGTGTGGGTTCAAAAACAAATAGGGTAAGTATAGGTTTAAGACTTGACAAATAATAATATGCGTGTTAAAAAAGAAACAATGAGTAAATGGACAGAAAAACAACAAGGAGCTTTATGGAAAAAAAACACTGGCAAAAATAAATATTTGTCTGGATATGTCGAAATTGAAGGCGTTCAACACAAAGTTGTTATCTTCCCCAACAAATTCAAAAAAGAAAATAAACACCCCGAATTTATTATATACTCTCCCTTTGAAAAATAGTGTAAAGCTATTATATGGCAGAAAATCCCCATTTAATAGAAAAAGAGATTAAAAGCACCTTTGATACGGGATACCTAGCCACAGGTTTCGATGCTAGACTTGGTGCAATATTAGACGATTTCCCAATTACCCAAGAGTCTTTTACTTCGACTTTAAATAGTCAACATTTCTTAACCTTCCAAAAAGTTGTCAGAGAATTAAATTTTAAGTTAGATTCTTATGGCTTAAATTCTTTTATTAAAGACNCATTAGGGGAAGGCTTTATACCAACTACACTTACTGGATTTTTCAGTGATGTATCTACGATTGGTAGTGATGATTTCCTACAATTAGAGGATGGATCTTTCTTAGTGCAACAAAATTCCTCTAAATTGGTAATAGTACCAGACAATTAAGTGTAACTAAATACAATGGCCGACAAAAAAATATCAGAATTAACTAAATTAAGTAGTAACGACTTGGATCACAGAAATGATGTAATACCAATTGTCGACATAAGTTCGAACACAACTAAAAAAATAGCACCATCTGGCATGCCAATTAGTGGTTTTGCTGGAGCAGGTACAGCCGCAACTAAAAATGTGGGCATAGGCAATACAAACGTATTACAAGCTAATGCCGCTGTTAGCGACGACGATTTTCTTAAAGTAGACGGCACAAGTGTTGAAGGTAGAAGTGTTGCTGAAGTAAAAAGTGACTTGAGTTTGGGCAATGTCCATTCCTTAAATACAGGAATAGGAAACAATAATGTGCTAGTATCTAGAGGCAACCTAGTAAATTTAGATTTTATTAGAGTTACTGGATCTCATCTAACGGGTAGAAGTTTTTCTGAAGTAAGAACTGACTTAGGTTTAGGTAATGGATTTGCATTAAACACAGGTATTTCAAATACAAATATTCTCGTTGCTAATAATGCAGTTGCGAATGATGACTTTCTTAAAGTTGATGGAGTAAATGTTGAAGGCAGAAGTGTTGCTGAAGTAAGAACTGATTTAGGTTTAGGCAATGGATTTGCATTAAATACTGGCATCACTAATACAANTATTCTCGTTGCTAATGATGCAGTTGCGAATGATGATTTTCTTAAGGTTGATGGAGTTAATATTGAGGGTAGAAGTGTTTCTGAGGTTAGAACTGATTTAGGTTTAGGTAATGGATACGCTTTAAATACAGGTATTGCTAATACAAATATTCTTGTGGCTAACAATGCGGTTGCGAATGATGACTTTCTTAAAGTAGATGGAGTAAATGTTGAAGGCAGAAGTGTTTCTGAGGTTAGAACTGATTTGGGTTTAGGTAATGGATACGCGTTAAATACAGGTATCGCTAATACAAATATTCTCGTTGCTAACAATGCGGTCGCAGATAACGACTTTCTTAAAGTAGATGGAGTAAATGTTGAAGGCAGAACTGCTGCTGAGGTTAGATCAGACTTAGGTTTAACAGACGCAAACATTACAGGAATAGTAGGGATTGCGACAGCAACTGGCGATGTAGCTTCTAGAACCGTTGGTATAGGTAACACAAATATACTTTCCTCAAATGCAAATGTTTCTGATAACGATTTTCTTAAAATAGATGGAACAAGTGTGGAAGGCAGAACTGCCGCTCAAGTTAGAGCAGACTTATCGTTAAATAATGATGTGGTTACAGGATCTAAAGACACACTTAAAGAAAGATT
>JGI24004J15324_10000062_pt1 | contig 36051 bp, 48 predicted proteins | sample LinPmetageLP32_FD_15324 | JGI IMG/M metagenome (IMG submission 15324)
AGAAAAATCTTACAATGCAATGCAACCACAACCTACTACTACAGTAGCAGAAGAAAAGGTTGCAGAGTTTGCACAAGCAGGACTAGGAGGCATGGACTCTCCCAACACTCTTCCCCCCGAAGGTAACCCCATGTCTCCACCTCCTATGCAAATGGCTGCAAGTGGCGGTTTAACTGGTTATGCAAATACAGGTCGCACTACTTACCAAGATACGTTTGGTGCAAATGAGTATCCTCAATATGTACAAAACCTGCTAGAAATGTATGGTCCTAATTTTGAAGAAGATATATTTGCTTTTCGAGATATGAGAAACAAAGTTAAAGATATGGATGATTTTGAAAAAAATCTTGCAGATTCAAAAAAGATTCCAGTAATCAATACCAAGCCTGATTTTGATTTAGATACAAGTAATATTGTTTCTCTATTATCTTCTCAAGAAGATTTGGATGCACAATTAGAAACTTCTGATAGTAATAGACCTGTTAATTATTTAGAAAATGAATTAATAAAAGCTAAACAAAATTTAAAAAATCAAACAAGTAGAGGAGACAGAGGCGGACTTGCTGGTGGTACTTCTTATATAGACCAAGCACAAAAAAGAGTTAATGCAATAGAAAGCCAAATTGCATCTTTAGCAAGTAAAGATCAAATACAATCTGATGCAAAATTAGCTATGCTAAACACTTTTCAAGAATCTCCAGATGGAAACGAATTAGAAATACAAGATAATAATAATAATAATAAATTTACGCCTCCTCCAACAACAGACATCTTTGCCACAGTAGATCAAATAAAAAAACGTCTAGGTGATATAGAATATAATACTCCTACTGCAGATGAATTAAGAAAAAATAGAGTAAACGAAACTCTTATGGGAATAGGAGCTTTAATTGCTAGCTCTACAGATAGAAAAAGTTTTGGCGAGGGCTTAAGTAAATTAACTGCTAATGCAATTGCAAGTAAAAGATTAGATGATAGAAGTATGACTGATACTGCTTTCAAGAAAAGAGGTGTTGCAGTTCAAGACATACAACTAGCTGCTACGTTAGAAGGTTTAAAATCTAAAGCTGTTTCAGCTAGAAATTCAAAAATGAAAAATGATATTGATTTAGCACAAGTATTATCAATGAGATTGCAGATGGCTATGGGAGATGAAAAACTAAGACTAGAAACACAAATAAATAGTTTGCTTGCTCCATACTTATCTAACAATGCTTCCGCAGCCTCAAGTCAAAGCGATATAAGTTCTATGGTTAAAAACGCTACATCTTAATGAAAAAAATAAATTTACCTGATGGCAGATTTGTAGAAGTACCTGATGATATATCTAGAGATCAAGCAATCAACTTACAAAATTTATTAGCTTCTGAATATCCGGATACTTACTCGCCTTATCAAGAAGAAGTAGAGCCTACATTGGGTGGCGATCTTGCAGAAATAGCTAAAGGAATACCTAGAGGATTAGCCTCAACCTTTATATCAGCAGGTGAAGGTATTAATAATTTGTTTGATTCTGGCAACGATAACGAGTTAGGCAATTATCTGACAGGTCTACAAGAAGCATTGAATGAAAGTTCTTTAGGAGCAGCTGATGGATATGAAGATAGATTTAGTTCTAAACTAGGACAGGGATTAGGTTCGTTTGCATCATTTTTAATTCCGGGAACTGCAATAGCAAAGGGTATGGGATTAGCAGGTAAAGCAGCTGCAGCTCAAAGCACTCTTGCTAAAGCAGGAGCAACTAATACACAAATAGCTAAAGCAGTTAGTCGAATATATAGACCACAAACTTTGACTACTCTTGGATTAGCTATGCCAGTTGGTATTGCAGAACAAGGTAGAAACATAAGACAAGCAGAAGCTTTGGGTGAGGATGTATCTGCAGGACAAGAATTATTTTCAGAAATATTAGGTGCTGGTATAGGAGCATCTGAACTAATAGCACCTACAAGATTATTGAGAAGCATAGATAAAGCTACATCAAAACAATTAGGCGTACCTAAAAGATTAATGGATGCTTTGACTACTGGTGGAGTAGAAGGTTTACAAGAGATGTCTGCTGGCATATTACAGGATGTTGTTTCTAGAGGAGTTTATACTGACAAATTACCTATAGGTGATTCAGCTCTAGATGATGCAACAGTAGGTGGTGCAACAGGTTTTATAGCTGACTTGTTAATGCGTGGTTTAGTAGGTAGAAAACCATTTGGTAATGAATATCAACAGGAGCAAGAAGGAGAAGGAAGAAAGATAGAAAAAGATGCTTTAGATAAAAGAAAAAATGCTATTAACTCCGTAGATATAGATGCAACTCCAGTCATAGATGAGACAGTTTTACCAAATCCTTTAGAAGAAACTTTAGATGCACAAGAAGAACAAACAGTAGTAGAACAAACAATAGAAGAACTGCCAATTCTAGAAAACATCATATTAGAAACTCAACAAGTAATTGATCCAACTACTCAAGAGGTTGACACAATATTTAACTTAGTAGGAAATGAGACTGGTCAAATATTTGGTGAGTTCAATTCAAGCGAAGAAGCTTTTGAAGCACAAGCTAAAATAGAAAATCAAATAATAGGAGATTTTACTGGTACATTAGCGGATCAAACTGCAGAGATAAATGGATTTAAAGGTAACGGACAAATAGAATCGCTTGGTCGAAAATTGTACAATCCTTTGTATAATAAAATAGATGCTAGAACAATAGCTATTTTTGATTCAAGAAGTAGCTTGGCAAGACAAGAACAAGTTGATAATCAAAGAGAGATAGACGAAACAAAAGCTACCTTAGAAAGACAAATAGTAAATGATCTTACGGGTGAAGGTACAATTAATCCTGAGACCACAAAAAAATTAGAAGCTCTTGAAAGCAGAGCAAAACAACTCAGCATTGCAGACTATAAACAAAGTGGTCGAAAGCTTGTAAAGCAAAAAAATAACCTTGCTCCTTTAGATCAAACTTTATTACGTGCAGAAAAATTAGGCATAGGTTCTAAAAACTTTTACGAAATTGCAGAAGCTAAAAAACTTTTGTTACCAGAAGATTTTAATACTCTCATGTCAGAAAAAGCTAATCTTATTTATAAAGTAGATGAGCGTAGTGGCATAATTAAAACAGTACAAAGAGATGCAGATAGAATAGATGTAAGTCGTGATGCTTTTTTAGAAACATTAAATAGTAAAAGACTAGAGACTAGTCTTAATAGTCCTGAGTTTCAATACTTAGCAGAAACATTTGTTGGTGAAGCAAACTTTAATAAAATGAATCGTGGACAAAAAGAACTTTTAATTACTAGACTTAAAGGTTTGCCGATGATGTCTAATTTAGCGACAGGTTCTTTTGATAATCTTACTAAGTTGCCTAACATGCGACCCCGCCCTTACACTCCCCAACAAATAAATGATTTTTATAATGCTACAAAAGATCAAGCAATAACAGATAAAACAATTACTGATATAACTAAATTACAAGGATTGAATTTAACTAAAAAAGAAAGAGATCAATTTAAAAAAGATTTAGTTGATAGCGGTAGAGCTATTAAAGTTGGCAATAAAGTTAAAGGTAATCCTAACTACGAACTAGAAGTTGCTAGAAAAATTACACCCTTTCAAGAAACCAATGAAGAGTATCTTGCTCGTTTGAATAAGTCAGGCTTACAACAAGAAGAAATTATAGCTAAGACTGAAGACAAGATTAAAGAAGACAGCAATCCTTTGTTACTACCAGCTCCTATTACAGACAAAAGCTATGACAATTTAATAGATGTTGCAATGCAGCGTTTAAAACAGTATGGACTTACAGATGTAGGCGTTAAGTTTGGAAATGCTTTAAAAAATTCTAGAACTCTAGGTACAGATGCTCAAGGTGAAGCGGTTTTTATTTCTAGAGAAAGTGAAAAGACTGCAGAAGGTGAATACGATCCAGCTACTAATGATATTTTATTTATTATGGAAAGAATATCTAAGGACAGTGAAGGCAATCAATTGTCCCCAGAACAAATTAAAGATAAATTATTAGAAAATATAGATCACGAAACTATACATGCTTTAGTGCAATTAGATGTACTGACTGAGTTGGAATACAACACTTTGTTAGATTTTGCCGTAGAAAAATTAGGCAAAAAGAAAGTTGTAGTTAATGGCGAATCTATGACTGAGCTACAAAGAATAAACAAAATTTATAATTCAGATCAAGCTATGAATCCTGCAATCTTACAAGAAGAATATGTAGCAGAACTATTTAGATTATACCGAGACAACCCAAAAGATTTTAAAGCGAAGCCTAAAACTATTATTGAAAAAATTCTAAACTTTTTTTCTGAAGTAGTACAAAGTATAACTGGTTCAGTATTTCGTAGTCCTTTAAATATTTTAGAAGATATTTCTACTGGAGCTATTGGTAGAAGAACGAGAGATGTTCAAAGAAGTTTAAGAGTTACGCGTAAGATGGCAGGACAAGTGTTATCAGCAGAAGATATTATTAATCAAACTAATACAGATGAAGAGATAGATTCTACAAATAAATTTAATGACGATGTCTTTGGTAATCCTGTATTTATTAAACGTGCATTTAATGCAAAAGATATATTAGATGATTCTGATATCAATAGAGATTTGCTTTCTGTTTTTAGAAGAACTAATGGAAATGTAACTGCAAAAGATTTTCAAGACATATTTAAAAAGTATAGTCCAAGAGGTAAAGTCCCACCTTTTAAAGATTTAAAAGAACTACAAGCAGATGTGCAAGATGCTTTGCGTTTAGGTGTAGATGCTAACTGGTATCAGCGTTGGTCTTTGCAAGCACCTTTGTTGGTTGGTTCGGTAAACATGAATGAATTTAGCTCAGTCTTTGGCATAACTTCTGAACAAGCAAAACCTGAAAAAAACTTTCAAGATACACTTAATACTATGATCATCGCTAGAGAAATTGATCCTGATACAAGTAGAAAAAAATTCATAGCAAAATTAAGTGAGTTAGACGTAGGTAAAAAAAATAAAAATAGATTAGAAAGAATAGCTAACTTATATCGTGATGGCATTTTATCAAAGAAAGGCACAGGTCAAAAAACTACATCCTATGCTTTAGAAATAGCTGAATCTTCTCAAGGTAGATTTACTCCATATACTGTTGTTGATATACACATGTTAAGAAAGTTAGGACTAATTCCTAAAGGTAGCAACCTAAAATCAGCACCAGATGTTTCTTATCAAATAGCTACAGGAATGATGAGCTTGTTAGGTTCAATGAACTACAATCGTAATGGAGAAATAGTACAGATACCTGACAACTCTAAGATACAAGCTTTGCTATGGGGTCATCAAAGATATAATGGTCCAACAAAAATTACCAATGAAGGTAGCTATGATGCAGCTAAAGCCGAAAGTAAATCTCAAGTATCAAAAATACAAGAGATGCAAAAAACTGGTAAGTGGAATATGGAATCTTCTTTCAAAGGTAAGTTTCTTTTCAGTCCAAGATATGTAAATAATAATGGCAAGTTTGATACTGATACAAGGAATAATTTTACTAATCGTATTCTGCAAGTTGGTCCAAGGATTGTTAACGAGTTACTAATAGGTAGAGAAAGAAATTATTTACCAGCTAATGTTTCCTTAACTCAAGCACAAAGAAATGCTTTTTACTTTAAAGCTCTTAATGCTATCTCTACTGGTAATCAAATAACTTTTTTGAGAAAGATGGGTGTACCACATCAAATAACTATAAGTGCAGGTAGTTGGGAAGGTGCATGGAATCCTAACCTAGTATTAAATTTACCGATGACAAGTTTGCCAACACAAAGAGCTATAGCTAAAATTTTAAATGATGCTTTGTTACAAGATGGCACACCAATAATTAAACCTACTAGTGGAGGAATCAAAAAAACAGCTATCTATTTAGAAAAGGCAGATGGTACTAATTTTTCTGAGCTTGATCTTAATAATGTTTTAGAGACTGTGCAAGTTGCTGATCCAACTGGTCAAACTAACTTTACAGTTACACCGCACAAGGGTGTCAATGGTTTATCTTTTATACATCCTAAATCTTTTAAAGGCGACTTAACTCAAGAAGACTTAAATCTATTCATGCAATTTTTTAATGATAATTTTAGTGGACAAGGTTATACTATTAGTAACTATGGACAAGAATCAGAATACATCGATTATAACTCCGGAGATACTAGAGGAGCTATCGAAGAAATACAAAATCAAGACGTTGCCCTCGAACCATCCTCTATACAAAGAACAGTCATCCGTGATCTTTACCTCCCCTTCCAAAGAGAATACGAAAGATTCGCAGAAGAAGTAGGATTTACTCCACTCAAAGACAAAGCTTACGAACAACCTAATAGTGCAATACAACCTTTAAATGGTGCTGTTGATAAGGCAGAGATTGATGCTGTCCTTGAAATAGACAGACAAAATAGAGCCACTAAACCAACAGCCATTCCTAGATTTAATAATAACGCTAGCGGTTTTGCTAAGAAAGTTGCTCTTGATTTTGAAGCAGGAAATTTAGATTACTTAGATATACCTACATTTAAAAGATCAGATGCAACAATGCCTGATCAACATAAAGATTTAGCTGAAGCTACAGGAGCTGTTAACCAAGCTGAAAAAAGTTTCTTTGATTCTATAAAAGAAAATGCTGAGTGGACAGAAAGTGCTAAAGATTTTTTAGCAAGAATGAGAAGTGAGTTTGTTTTTGGATATGCTGTAGTTGAAAGAGAGATTAAAAAAGGTGCAGCAAATTCAGCAGAAATTGCAGAAGAAGAAGCTAGAGCCAGATCAGGTGCAATTCAAGCATTAATAATGTCAGACAAATCTAAGGGTGTCTTTGGCGCTATGTTAAATCATGGCATACCTACATTAGACAAAGGTATTGTTAGCGTAATTAAAAATGAACGACTTGCACTTATAAATATCTTTGGTCCTTTAATGAATGAGATGGCAGAGACTGGAGTAGATTTAGAAAACATATTTAAAATGTATGCAATAGCTACTAGAGGTGTAAGACTAAATGATGTAGGTATAGAAGTACCTATGACACCAGAACAAATTCAAGAAGGTTTAGCTTTAGGTTCTCAATATTCTATTGTTAAAGAAACATTTAATCTTTACCAAGAACAAAACTCTTACATAATTGATCTATTAGTATCTTCAGGTCTGGCATCAAGAGAGCCTAACTACACAGAGATAAGAAAAAGATTATTAGAATTTAATATTGATTCAGCTAAAACAGCTAATAAAGAAGAGTTAATAAGATTAGCTACAGAAAGAAATGAAGTTTTAGAAACAGCAGATAAGATAGAGCTTAGACCTACAGCACAAATATGGAAAGATAATGCAGATTACTACCCTTTCTATCGTCAGATAGCAGACGAATCTATTGTTGGTCCTAATGTAGGTGGTGGTTCTTTAGGCGGTAATCCTTTGAATCATAAATTAAGAGGTAGCACTGCAGCTTTAGATGCCTCGCCTTTGTCTGTGATATTTAAAAATCAACTAGCTATTGTTAATGCAGCTATGAAGAACGATGCTCATAGAAAATTAGTAAGAAACTATGTTAAGTCAGATAGCACTTTAAACTCTGGGCAACAACGTGCTAAAGAAGTAAGTGCAAAAGAAGCACAAGGCTCAGACATTATTCCTATCTATATAGATGGTGCTAAAAGATTTTTTAAAGTTGAAGACCCGCAAATGTTATACGGCTTAACTACTATGGGTATAGCAAATGAAAATGTAATAACTAAGTTTTTAACTTTGCCTGCTACTGTACTTCGAGAGACTGTCACCCGTGACCCCGGATTTGTATTGGTAAATATGTTTCGTGATACCTTGTCAGCATTTGTCACAAGTGGTGCAGACTTCACACCTGTATTAGGAACAGTTAAAGGTTTTTCAGAAGACATGGAAAACTTAGAACGCTTCGGAGTTTTAGGTGGATATGATTATTCAGCCGATGCTTTAAGTGTAGAAAAATATGTGAAGCAACAGTTTAGATTGTCAGGAAAAGATAAAAGTGGAGCGATGAATCCTACTACTATGGCACTAAAGCTATGGGACTTCTTAGGCAAACAAACTTATAAATCAGATGGTGCTACTAGACAAGCAGTATACAAAGCAGTCTATGAAAAAACTGGTGATGAAGTTGAAGCAGCGTTTCAAGCTGCGGAAATAATTAACTTCTCAAGAAGAGGTAACAACCCAATAGCTAAAATTATATTTTCAGCAATACCATTTTTAAATGCAAGGGTGCAAGGTCTTGATGTCTTGTACAGAAGTATGACTGGTAAATATTCTGCTAACAATCCCGGAGCTTCCATCTCCTCAAACAAAGAAATGCAGAACCAAATCATACGGGGTTTCCTTACTAGAGGAGGTCTGTTAACTTTAGCAACAGCATTATATTACGCATTGGCTAGTGACGATGAGCAATACAAAGAAAGAAGAAGAGAAGAACGAGATGATCATTGGATGATCTTCAGAGAGAAAGGACAAGAACCTTTGAAACTACCAGTACCTTTCGAGGTCGGTCTCCTGTTTAAGACTATTCCTGAAAGAATTATGGATACAATAGCCGGTGACTCAACTCTTGGAGACTTAAAAACTACTGTAGGTAGGGGTGTATCTAATACATTATTGGTAAATCCATTAAACTTTCAAACTATCAAGCCTGTAGTAGAAGCTTATGTAAACAATAAGAGTGGCTTTACTGGCAGTCCTATTGTTCCTCAATACATGGAACAAAGTTACAAAGATTCTGAACAGTACCGAGAAAGTACCAATGAGTTAGCCAAAGTATTAGGACAAGCATTTGATACATCACCTATTAAACTAGAGTATGTAATGAATGGTTATGGTGGTACTTTAGGTGGCTATGTTCTATCGCTCATAGATGCTACTCTAAGGCAATTTACTGGTAGAGATTACATTACCCCTAGAATAGATCAACTTCCTGTCATAAAGCGTTTCTTGGCTTCTCCTATAGGTGGTGGTTTACAACAGCAATTCTATGAACTTAGAGCCGAGAGCAATAAAGTAGTGTCTACTATCAACGCACTTAGAGAAAGAAACAAAGAAGATGTCTTGATTGCTTACATGAAAAATAACGATGGCTTAATTAGAACAAGACAACAAGTGCTAGCGTTGGACAGATACATGACCTACTGGAGAGACAGAAGAGACAGAACATTAAGAGATGAATCCATCTCTGCTGATGTCAAGAAAGGATTGTTGCAAGAACTAGAAGCGGAAAGAAATCTTAGGTTGATGTATATTCCAGAGTTAAGAGAACAAGCTTACGCAAGTCAGTAAGAACCTGTGACTGGTAAATATTTTTAAAGCTGCGATTCCCGGAGGATGTAAAATTTACAGACCGCTTGCTTCAAGCTTAGAAATAATTTTCTCTTCCTTCAAAGGCTTAAGAGAAAAAAAGTCTTTATACTCAGGATGTTTCGCATGAAACAATCGAGCATAGAAACAGATGTAATCATTACTTATCTTAAATTCTCCACCTGATGTTTCTACTTCAGCGTTCCACCTGATGCGGTTAATGATTGCCCACTGACTATACTTCTTCCGACCCGACCTTATAGCTTGAAAGGTGTAGTCCTCAAACTTACTCCATACCTCTGGATTGTTTTTGTGCCAGTCCCACCACTTCTCCTTACGTTCCTTTAACTCTTCTTTGAGTTGGTCTTTTAACATACTCATATCATTCCTCCTTTAGTCCTAAGTTTTTTCTGATGTTAGTTAAAATCTTGGCGTTGATATTTCCCGCATCAATTATGTGTGACGCTGATGAAACCTGTGACTGGTAAATATTTTGTCCCAGCAGCGAGAATTTTACGCTCTTCAGTAATTCTGCTTCTGTACCATAAGCATCTTCAAATCTTTTTTTGTATGGATGTCTGCTGATTGGTTCTTTATGACCGCCAAAGCGGTGATGTGAAGGGCAAAGCGGTAGCACATATAGGTGAGCATCCTTGACAGTCTTGCCCTTAGTGTGATGTATTTCTGCGGGTACGTCAGAGAAACCAAGTTTCGCACAGACAATACAACCTAATTGTTGCACCTTGTCCATGTGATCTTTCTCTTTCTTATTAGGAGTTCTCCCCTTCATTCTTATATAGTCCTACAAAATATTCTGCATCGACAACCACCAAAGCCTTGCTTCGGTTTCTTTTTATAACAAGACAAGGCTCGTAACCTTTACAGTTTTCCTGTGCTTGATCGTATGACTTCCAGACGTTGACTGCTTCTTGATTCTTACACTCAACAGATAAAGGAAACTTCTTTCTGGATTCGTTCCCTAGTATTATGTCTTCCCCTTGGCTACCCATTGGTCTGGATTCCAAATCGTTTGGGTCTAAATCTAATATAGTAATCAGAGTTTTGACAAACCACTTCTGTAAATTTCTTCCTTTAGCTTTCGCACTCTGCGGTTTCACCGATCCTCCCAATATTTCATAATTTTCTCCTTACCAGTTAATTTCTACATCAGTATATTCAGCTTCGCCTTGTAGTTGCCCACCTTTAACTTTTATATCTAATTTAAAATTAGCACCTAGTTCTACAGCTTCTTCAACGTAAGAATACCAAGCTGTTGAATCTCCATCTTCAACACTTGGGCAATCTGTTACTCGCATTACTTCTTTTTTTGATATGTCTATTGTGCCTTTTATGTTTTCCATTAAAACTCTTGTTCTTTTTGCTTCTATTTCAAATTTCACCGATCCTCCTATAAAATATTTAACCAGTCATGGTTTTCTCAAGCACCATATCGTGCTTGTTCTTTTCTTTGAGAAACTTCTCTAGTTCTCCAAACTTCATAACCTATTTCTAAACTTCTTAGCTGTACTCTAATAGCTTCAAGCGTACCCTTTGCAACTCCAACCTTCAGTCTAGCCTTGTGCAATTCTTCTGAAGCTTCAGCAAAAGTTTCTTGTCCGCTATTGGTTTTAATTCCTTTGTCCATAGCTTGTAACTTTAAAGTAGCTAACAGCTTCTTAACGTCAGCATCCTTCTCATGCACTTGATACATGGCTTGCTCAATCAAAGGCACTAAGTTCCTGATCTCATGTTGCCAATTCTCCTGTATCTCGTCACTCATTTATTGTGCCTTCCTGAATGTTCCATCCTCTTCGATGAGAATTCCTTTCTCGTGCCACTCTATAATTGTTTCTAACTCTTCGTGATAAAAAAATAGTTCTGAGTTATGTTGCACATCAGTATGATTAAGAATCCTAAACAACTCCTTGGCATCTGTCTCTGGAATTTTGGTGACTGATTCAATGCTTACGTTCCTACAATCAGACCAGTAACCTTCNTAGTCATCTTCCGAAACCTTACCACCCACTGTGAATTGCCAATTCAAATAAGCTTTTTCCCAAACATATTCTTCTCCACCCTCATTAGTTTTTAAAACATCTGCTTCTTCCATGTAGGTAGCCAAGACCGAATGATCTCTATGTTCGTAATTGCCATCTCGGCACAGGTCTTTGACCAAATAATAATTAAGACTCTTCACTTTCTAACTCCTCTCCCATCATCGCAAATCTACCTTCGATGATGTTGTCGATCTCAGTTCTTAGGCTTTCTATCTCCCATGTTATTGCTCGGTTCATATCTCTTATATTAAATTTAGTTATGTTTAGGTCTTTGTATTTAGCTGTGTCATCTGCTAATCCAGTAGCCAAATCTCCCATACCAAACCTATCAAAAGAAGCTGAGACTTTGTCCACTCTAGCTTTTATCTCATCAAGTATTTCATCGTATCCATCATAACTTTTTACTGTCATTTGTTTCTCCTTAGTTTTTTTATATCGTAACCAAACTTTGGTTCAGTTAAACCTTTCTCTCCGTACATTTCTGCAAACTCTCGTTTGGCTATGATTGAAGTCATAGGTTTTTCTTTGTTGTTAATTCTTTCTTTGGTGTTCATACCAAACCAACTGTTGAAGTTAGCTTGGTATGACAAGTTGTTGTTGTATTCAAATTCCATAAATATATTACTGGTTATATTTTCTAGAACGGCAGGTCGTCATCTGAAATTTCTTTCTTTTCAGGTTCAGGCTTTGGCTCAACTTTAGTTTCTTGTTTCATAGGCAAGTCCAAACGAGCATACTTATACTCATTCCCATTCTTACTAGTCCTATCCCATAGAGCGACACGTATGTCCGCTTCCTCACCATCCTTAACTCTAGTCACCAAGTCTTTTAACAAGTCCCTATCTAAAGTTATCTTTCCAGTCCAGTCAGGTTGTTGTGCTGACTTCTTGTAGTTATTAGTGTAGATCGCTCCATCACTTTGTTTTCTATCTTCATCCATTTATTTTTCCTCCAGTTCTTTTGATCTGCTTTTAAAGATCGCATCTAATTCATCCCTTTTATCAGGATACCTTTCGCCAAGTATGGCTATTCTTTCCATGTTGATCTTGTAAAACTCTCTCAATTGAGAGATCGTTTCTAATTGTCTTATCAAAGCTGATTGCCCTTCGACAAAAAGTTCTCCCCACTTCTCAGAATACTTATCCTCACTTGATACTTCAGTGTCAGGAATATCAGCAACAACATCTGGTGTTATATCAACTACCTCTGCTTTCTTTTTTACTGGCTCTTTCTTAACTGAAGCTTTGTCCTTTTTCTCATCAGGTAAATCATCTGAGATACCCATGTATAACTTAATGCCTAGTCCAAACATAGCTATTGCTTTTACGAAGCACCTCATACGTGCATCATTTGTTTGTCTAGTATCAGGATTAATAACTGCCTTCATCTTGTAATCCATGACTGGCAAAATAGCCATCCTTGAACACTCGCCTATGCTTATCGTACATCCCACTTCATAGGTATCATCCTCATTCTTTACTAGATTAGAGAAGCTATATGTAGCTTGAGGGTACGTTGATTGAAGCAAGTACCATGCTCTGCTCCAACTAAGATAAGAGAGATTCATTTTCTCTTCGACATATTCAGAGACATCTACCTCACTAAGGGTACTCCATATCTCTGCGTAGTCTGGTTCTTTTTTATTGGTCATTTCCAATCTCCTTTTTGTATTGATCACAGAAAGCTGAGACATCACAATAGTCCTTGCACTTACGACTCTCGCCTTTTGCAAACTCTATTGTCAAACCTTTGTTGTCTGTGGTCTTGTTAATATAATCCTCTGCTTCTTTCTCTGTCGCTAATACCCTTAAGGCTCTAACCCTTTTAGGTTTAATGACTCGGTAAGAATCAGGTTGCTTCCATCGTTCCTCATCTGTACACAAAGGAAGATCACTTGATATTAAGTAATCCCCCTCTGCTTCTTGGTGGAGGTTAACTCTTTCATAGATGAAATCTTTTTGCTCTTGCTCTGTCCACATCTTGATAGGTATGACAGAGATATTTGAATCAGGATAATCTGCACCTGAGTTTTGCTTTTGTCTAAGAGACCAGTCTCTATTGACTGTAATAATCTCTAGCTTTTTTAATTCTTCTTTTCTGTTTTGTTTGAATAGCCAAGCGTAAATATTTAATTGTTGCTCCCATTCTATTTTGCCTTCTGACTTAGCTCTCATTACTGTCCATGCTGAAGTTACTTTTAAATCTCTCAAGGTCTTATCTCTAATAGACATCGAATCAAACTGACCACTGATTGTCCATCCGTTTACTTGAGCGTACATTCTTTCTTCACCTATGATATCTTCTTGACCTTCGTTAGCTTTCTCCATTACATAGTGAGTAGCTGTGCCTAGAAGTTTCCATATCTGATCAGACACATCAACAACAATCTTGTCATCAAACTCATTAGCTAAGACTCTCTGTCTGGGTGACTGAATTAATCCTGTCGTGCTGATTGTAGACTTACCTTTGGAATAAGAATCGGATTGAACAGATCGAACAATCTCTTGCGGTAGATTTTTTGTATTAGTTAACTTAGCCATTTCCAGTTTAGTTTTGTTTCACATGAAACATTTAGTTAAAAGTAGTTACTCAGTTCTCCAAATGCCAACACCTTCATCCATCTTCACAACTTTAAACTGTGTGTCCAGTCTTCTAGCTTTGAATCTAGTGATAGAGTTTCTTATTATCTTAATCTCTTTGTCGATTTTTTTCTTAGGCAAATCAATCTGTATAAAATCCCCAACGACCATAGCATCTAAAGGTAAATCATACTTAATAGGTTTACCTCTAAGCGGTTTAGGTATTGGTATGTTCTTTTGAATTGTGTAATCCATGCCAAGAGTGTACCACAGAAATTATAAAGAGGGATATAAATATGTAAAAAAAGTGTAAATAATGTGTGTTGCTCATGTACGTTTATTTTGTTAAGCTGATTGACCATGAAGATTACTAAGGTTATTTACATTAAAGTTATTGAACAAGCAGTGAGAGACCTAGCATCTAAATCCCCAAAGAAACAAGATAGAGCAAAGACTTATTTTAAGTCGGAAGATTTTAAAAAATTATCTATTAAGTTGGGTGTAGATTTTGATTCAGTTGAGGAAGCGGTAAATCTTCTAATGGACTATCCATTAATTACCAGAAAGAAAATGGCTAATGAGATTAATAAACTTATTAGAGAACAGTTTCAGTAGGTACTAGGTGGTATATAGGAAGTAGTTATTAGTAAGTATATATATTAGTAAGTACATAGTAAGTATAAACGACATGGAGAAATATGCAAAGCAAAGAAATAAAATATCACATTGACAACCACCCGAAGACTTCTTCTTTGGCACAAGGTCAATACAAAATCAAGTGTCCTGAGTGTAGCAATCTCAGACGTAAAAATAAAAACGATACACCTTTGAGCGTGAAGATAGACGGGGAGAAAATTATCTATCACTGCTTTCATTGTGAACTCAAAGGAATAATTTCAAGAAATACAGGAGAGCCGAACATGAAGATAGTTTCAAACCAAGAACAAAAAAAGAAACCGATTAAAGTATCTGATGAAGAATCAGAAGGTGCAATCAAATGGCTAGCCAATAGAGGTATCTCTAAAGAAGTAGCCAATGATCTTGGCGTGATCACTCGTAACAAAACAAAACATTTACCAGTCATAGGTTTTACTTTCCCTTCAGAGTCTGAAGTGGGGGGAGATTATGAAGCAGTCAAATGGAGAACTGCAAATGGAGATAAGGATTTCTGGTGGGATGGAAAATCTAGCAAGTTATGGGGGAACTATGTTGAGAAAGAAAGTCGAGAGACTATAGAAGATACAGTCGTTATAACGGAGGGAGAAATGGATGCCCTCGCTATAGCAGAAAGCTTCAAGGATTATAACATCAGAGTTTATAGCGTACCGAATGGCAGTCCGAATAAGATTTCAGAAGGAAAGGTTGACCCGTCAGAAGACGGAAGATTCAAATACGTTTGGAATGATAGGAAAAAATTAGACGGATTCAGCAAGATAATTCTAGCTAGTGATTGTGATGAAGCGGGAGATTGTTTAGTGCATGAACTCAGCAGAAGACTGGGTAAAGAAAAATGCTATCGTGTAGATTACAAAGGTTACAAAGATGCCAATGAGTTATTGTTAAACACCAATGACATTGAAGTAAGAAAGCAGATACTAAATGCAGAGCCGATTCCTCTTCACGGATTAAATAGTATCGAACATTACAATGATGAATGGCAATCTCTCTATGAACAGGGTGAGCCTAGTGGAATATCTACTGGCATAAAAGCTTTAGATAAGATTGTGACCTTGGCTACTGGTCAACTGTATGTTCTGACAGGTTATGCAGGACATGGCAAGTCAGCTTTCTTAGATCAAATTGTAGTCAATGCAGGAAAAATGTATGGTTGGAAGACTTGCTTCGCCTCATTTGAGAAGCCCCCTACCCTCCATGCTATACAGCTTGCACAAATATTGACTGGTAAGAGTTTCTATAAACCACAACATGTAGGGGCTGTCAGAATGAGTCAAGAGGAAAAAGATGTAGCCCAAGCATGGATAAACGAACACATTTTATTTCAGGATTATATGGATGGTGGGTTGCCTACCATTACTGCGGTCTTAGAAAAAGCAAAGCACTCTATCCAAAGAAATGGTACAAGAATTGTTTGCATTGACCCTTTCAATTTCATTCACTCGGAGAAAACCTTTGCCCTTGAAACTGATATGGTTAGTGAAATGCTCACCCTCTGTCAACAGTTTGCAAAAGCACACGATATTCTTTTGATCTTCGTTGCTCATCCAAGTAAGCCAATGGATAAGTCAGGCAAGACTGTGCCTACTTTACTTGATGTTGCTAAGTCAATGGCTTGGAGTACGAAACCTGATGTAGGTTTGACTGTGCATAGGGCAGATGACGGGGTAGAGATACATTGTACAAAGGCTAGGTGGTATTGGAACTCACAACTTGGTCGTGTTATGCTGAATTATAATCCGAGTAATGGTAGGTATGAGGAACAAACAAGATCAGCAGACAATTTCAATTGGGATTTCTGATGAGCTAACAATCGTAAATGATGTTGGTAATCCCTATCTTCATAAGCGACAAGATGTTCACGTAGGAAATGTAGACGGAACGAAGGTTGGAAGAGCTATTGTCTTTGATCAACACATCATAGATATTCTTTACACCCAAGAAAAAATAAATGAAAAGCAACACAACGTCTGTGATAAATACTTATTTATAATTTCACAAAGCGGAGCTTTTGCAACAGCTCCAAGCTCAATGGAAAGAATATTGACCAGTCACAGTTTTCTCCAGACGGAACTAAAGCCTGTATCTTGTCTCAAGCACAAAGAGTTATTGTTAAAGAATGTGGTAATGAAACAGAGAAAGTTTTTTGGAAAGTTATGACTGCCAATCCTAGAAAGATTAACGAGTCACAACTTGATTCGGTTATAGCTTGTGCTAACGTCTTGTTAGAATGTTGGTACGTTAATCAACAGAGTCCGATCTCCTTATTTCAGAAAGCTTTTGTAAACCACTCTCAGTAGAGACTGATTCTGAATAATCATCTTCATCTTCTTGCACGTACAAGTCCGCATTGTCTGGTGTAATACCTAGATACTTCTCGTTAGTTTCAAAGGGGTTATCCTCCTCATCTATAACGATATCCATTTCTTCTGCCACCATATTAATGATGTGTATTAACTCACGATTCAAGGAGCGATTGTCTTTCTTTGCCATAGCATGTGCTAGCTTATAAGTTTTTTCATCGCATCTTATATACAGATTTTTCTGTGTCATATTCTTCTCCAGTTTAATTTATTAAATGTATTTTAGGTTTCAAAGAATCTAAGTCTGCTTGACTTATTTCTTCAGCATCGCTTACTTGTGTGATTGCAACTGAATTTTTACCTATAGCATAAAAATTATTCTCCATAAGGGAGTCATGTGCTTTCACAAACCAATCATTATTATGTTTAAGTAAGGGGTCTTCAGCTACTATCCAAAGGGCATATAAGAAAGCTTGATCTTCTTCTGCAAAAGTCCAAACCTTATGCACCCAACTACCAACACTTTTCTGTGAAGACCTGACCTTAGGCTCTGGTATATCTAATTCAAACGTGTGTTGGATAACAGCAAACATGTACAGATTATAGCATTTAGATAGTGTTATGTAAGCATAATAGTTAAAGGTCTATCAATAAAAAAGGGAAGGGATAGAAAATCGTAACTATCCCTTCCCAAACTTTTAACTAAAACTTTCAGACATGGAGGTCTTAAAGTCTTGAATAGATTATATCTTATCCACAAGTTATCCACAACTTAAACTTACTATCTCCTGCCACCTGCATAGAAACTATGACCAGTAAATATTTCTAATAATGCGGTTCCGCATTTAAAAAAACTTGACATTTTTAAACCAAAAAAAAAGGCAGTACCTACCGAAGTAGATACTGCCTTTAATTTATTTTCCTCCTTATATTTCTTCGTAATGTTCATCGTAAAAAGAACACTCGTCAACATCATAGTTAACTCTTTTTATGCCTTCTTCTGTAGGTCTACCTCCTGAATCTATACCGAACATAACTTTGTCTCTTGCTTCTTCTATTGAATCAGCTTCGACCTCGTACTCGTGATAGATTCTTTCTTGTAAAATGATTTTGATTGTCTTCATCTTCTGCCACCTCTATCTGTTAGAGCAAGGACACCTAACAAGAATCCAGAAACAAAACTCATCGCCATTGGAAATATGTAAATGATTCTCGGCACTTGATGAAGGTGTACCATACCCTCGGCATAGATAATGCCAAGGAATAGTAATAGTACAAAGGACATTGAAACTAATATTGTAATTAATTTATTCATGCTTCCTCCTCTTGTAGTACATCAGGGTTTTCAATACATTCCCAATCCCCACCACTAGAATCAACTACATCTGTGACTCCACCGCCTGATAAAAATATATCAACCGCTTCGTCATAAGACTTAGCTTCAACTTGAGTCTCCTCATAAACAATAACTGTGTAACTGAACACATATAACTTCTTCATGCTTCCTCCTCTCCGTCTTCTATGTTTATTATCTTGCTTCTTAGATGTGCATGTTCGCAAGTCCCATAACTTGTATGTTCAGCAACATCATCCATTATTAAATGAACAGTTTTATCTTCTAAAACAAAATGATTGTAACTGGTTAAAAAATAACCTGATCCTTCATCAAATACTTTGATCTCAATAGTTATATTGTAATCATCAGATATATTTATTACTTCATCATCAGATATATTTTCATCATCAAATATATTTATTCCTTTAATCATGCAACTATCCTCCCTTCTTCTCTAGCTAAGTCAGAATATTCTTCGATAGACATTTCTGGCTCAAAGCTTGAGTCTCTTTCAATCGACATACCGAAAGGTAAAGTCAATGACTTCAACTCATTAAGACTGACATACCCCAACTCAGGATACCCCATACCAAGATCACAGAGACCGAACATAAGATCACCTTGAATCATAGTGATCAACCAAGTACCCGACCCAGTCGGATTGAATAATTTTAGATAAGGTTTATCCGTACCTTCGCCTTTATTTTTAGATAGTTTTTTCTCTATCTGTTGTGTAATTAATTTCATAGTTACCTCCACGAAAATTAAAGTTTTAGTTAACCGATTTCGATTCTTTTGAATCACCCCCGAAAGGGTACGCTCTCGCGTTCATCAGGCAAAACACACATTTTGCTATCGGTTTGCACGAATTCGACCTCCATACATCGCTTATAAGAGCAAAACTAAGAGCAAGTGATACTCAGATACCTCCGAATATCACTCGATCTTAGAGTCGCTTTGGTTTACTTGTTCATGTAAACAACCTTTCCAAAGGGAAGGGATTCAGAGTACGAAGACTCTTCAGAACATATCCACAAGACTGGAACGTCAGGCTCAACCTCTGGGTTAACCTCTCCCCACCCGTCAGTGAAAACAATGATTGCATCGTAGTCATCTTTGTCCTCTAACTTCTGGTGAAAGGCATTGAAGGGGGGAGTAAACTCAGTCCCACCATTACCCGCACTGGGGAACTCATCCTTGTCAGGAAGATCATCACCCTGAGTAGTATCCCAAGTCTCCCAGTATTCGCCATTAGCATTACGTAACGCTATGCTAGCGAATCGATTGACTGAAAGCATTTCTACTTCGTACTGCTCGAACAAGTCCATGGCATTAGTGACATAGTCATCTCTCTCATGGGCAGTAGACCCAGACACGTCAATCATCATCGCTACCTTTTTGATAGAAGGCTCGTTCTTCTTAGAAGGAAGATTGATACCTCGATGTTGATGTCTTCGATTGAGTCGAGACCATGAGTTAGAGTCAGATTTAGTCGATGAAAGAAAGTCCGCCATTTCATCCTCCCAACTCACAGAGACCTGAGTTATCTCAGCAGTCCTGCCACCAAGATAATCTGTACCCTCGCCACTGCCAATAGCTTTCTCTAGTTTTTGAGCAACCATTATTTGAGCATCCAGAACAGTCATCTGTTCCTTAACCTCATCCTCAGACAAAGGTTTCCCCTCATCAGTAGTAGCGGGCATAATTGCACCCGCATTCACTGGAAGATCATCTAGATTAACTTTGCCACTCTGACTCTTGCCACCAGTAGCATCTTGTGGGTTTGGTCTAACGTCACCAGACTCAGAAGAAGACCCTTGACCAGTAATATTTTCTTTATCACCGCTGTTTTCATCTTCTCCTTCGCCTTCGCCTTCACCCTCGCCCTCGCCCTCGCCTTCGCCCTGACCAGACTCACTGTCGGAATTGTCACCAGACTCACCGCTAGATTTATCGATCATATCCTGAAGGGATTCATCATCATCCATTAGATTAGCGTATATTTTTTCAGCAACTATCCGTACCAAATTTGTCATCCCATATCCCGCCTTCGGGTAGAGGTAAACGCAGAACATAATGTATGTAATTGTTAATCGCATAGTCAGTTGCAATATTCCAAAGCTTTGCATTTCGTCTGCCCATTCTGAAATGATGACCCCAAACACAATGCAAGACTTCGTGAATAATTACCGCCTTGATCTTATCCATTGGAAGAGACAAGACAAAGCCACTATTAAATATAATGACCTTGCCGTCTGTTGCCATGGTGTCGAAAGAATTATCTTCGATCAACTCCAACTGTAAAAGCATCCCCGCAATACCAACCGAAGATTCGATTAGCTGAGACTTTGCCTTAGACATAACATCCTTCGCAGAATATTTTGGATTATGAAACAACGTCTGACCCTGTAAGTTACCTTTGTATGTACTCACTTGTCACCTCCATTTCCGAAGACATTGGAAAGTAAATTCTTGTTGAGCGAACTCTTTGAAGACTCCGCTTCTTCTAGAACTTTCTTTCTTTTGCTTTCACCTAACTCAGTCTTATCTCTAAGAGAATCAACTGAATTAATGCCCGCTAAAAGGGCATCAATATCTTGAATAGACTCAGCCAATTCTTCCGATTGGTAAACGTCATCATTCAAAACTCTAGCCCTGTCATTATCTTCTCTAAGTTTATCGAACATAGCATCCTTGAAAAATTTCCCGCCCTTATCTTTTGGCTTGTAGTTTTTCATGGCATCTATAACCCTAGTCAAAGACTCCTCAAGATTTGCCTTTGCATCATCTAAAAGAACTTTCTCGTTGTGACGATACTGCCCCTCTAATTGTTTCTTGATTAGCTCTTTTTGCTTTGCACTTGCAGTGACACGAATATCACCGCTGTTATTAGGGAGCGGTCTTATGTTGACCTCAAAAACAAATTTGTTTCTGATCTCCCAAGGCTCAAGATAGTCAGACTCTTTGTAAGCTTTGCCGAGTAAACTTTTTGATTCCTCGACAATAGTTTCATACTGACCCATAAACCATTCGACTTCTCTGTCCCATTGAACTTGAAAATCGTTGATTGACTGCTGAACAGTCTCAAAGTGTTTATTGGGTAGCAAGTAATAAACTGACTTACTGTTGTGTCCGTCACTCCAAGGATATACGTAAGGTCTTACGTGAGCATTAAAGAACGTGTTGTACATGCTCCTCATATGCTTGTTGATATCAAAAGAATAAATCTTTTTGTCTACCTTGATATGCTCCCTGTACGAATCGTATTGATTAGCAACATCAGAACTGATCATGCGATCAACCTTGATACCGCTAGGCATAGATTTGTGTACGTGAATTAAAGTCGCAATTTCTTGCAACACCGATTGTTTGTTATCCATAGTTACCTCCATAGATAGTTAAAAGTTAAAAACTGATTTCATACTTTTGTAATCATTCAGACCGAGTACACACTCGATTATCAGTTTTAGGTGAAGGGCAAAGAATATATTTCCAGTCATATATTCTCCGCCCAACTCCATTAATTGTTAGATCAGCAAGTCTTGGTGATCAACAATAAAGTCGGAATAAGTCGAAGTCTCTTTCAACTCTGGATTCATTCCAACCATTGTGCGAATAAAAAATATTGCAAACTCATCAGTCTGAAACGTCTTGATAAATTCAAGAGCGTTACCAAAATGTATAGCAACATCTTTATCGCTTGACTCTTTCAGGGCAGAAGTCAGGGCAACCGCTGTCGCGTATTGCAGACCAACACCTTCGGGAGTATCTACTTTCTTTCCGTCTAAAACCTTTTGCAGATTAGGAACATCCTGCATCAAGGTAATAAATGCCATGAACTCAGCGGTGAACTCACGACCCACAAAACCATAGATCAGATTCTGCATAATATCCTTATCAGGATTCTGTGCTAAAACCTTGCTCAGATTTGTGACTGTTCGAGGAGTCGCGGAAGGCTCAACAATTTTGGGGTCAAAATTATTTAGCAACTGGGGCTGATACTGAATGAAAGCTGTAAGTCTTTCATCAACACCATTTTCACTAGCCCACTTCAACCAGTCCTGAGTATTAGACTCAAACTCGATGACACCAACTCGACCCATACCATGAGCAACAATTTTATTTGCTGACGATCTGTCGCTGTGTCGGTTACCCGCTAGCACTACACTCCAACCTTCGGGAAAGACGTATTCACCCAGTCTTCGCTCCTTGATCAACTGAGAAGCGATTGCTTGAAGGTCTTGACCCGCCTGTGCAAACTCATCTAAGAACAGCAGACCCTTGCCTGAAGTCGGTAGATTTCCGAGCATCGCTCTCTTCTGAACTCCGTCCAGAATATAAGGCAGACCACCAAAGTCTACTGTCTCAAAGTGACTCAGTCTAAAATCAACCAGACCGAACTCCTTTGAATTCGGAGTCGAGTTATCCCAACTGACTGAAAGACCTTCCTCTTCAGCAAGGCTTTCCGCAAATTGATAAATCGTCTCAGATTTACCAACACCCACTGACCCCAACACCAAAGGTGTTTGATCAGCATTTTTCATAACGTGCATCATCTTGAGCGTTTGACTCGGTGATGACCCATTTATATTTTTTTCATTCATTGTTTTACCTCCACAATAAAATAAAAGTTTTAGTTAACTGTTTCGGAACTTTTGTTCCCGAAGCATAAATGAATGCTTCGCCCTTTCGGGTCATCAGAGCAAGTACACACTCGCTGACAGTTTTTGCGGGGGGTAGCTCATAACCACCCCCGACAAATTTATAAACTATCACCCTCCTCTAAGTGATATTTTGTGATTGCTTCTCTACGATCTTTTAACGCATTGAGAAAATATTCAGTTTCCCAGATTTCATCAACCCAAGCTTTTGCTTCTCTCTTTGTTTTGAAAGTCCCGACAAAGTCAAAGTCATCCAAAGACTGACTTCCCGCAATCCACCCATAACTATTATGAGTGAAAATATTAAAGTCTCTATAGATGTATTCTCCTGCACGCATTTTTCTTGCTGTATATTTTTTCATTTTTTCTCCTACCTTTCGGTATTGTTAAAAGTTACTGTTTCGATTCTTTTGAATCATCATCAGAGCAAGCACACACTTGCTGACAGTACGCATCCCACTATTGTGAGACTGTCCCCCTCTATTCTTTAATATTTGAGAAGCAGAACTTTATTCTTGTTCTGGGAACTTGGTGTATCGTTTTCCACACTCTCTTGCTTCCTGACAACTGTCACTTGCTACAAGGTCTTCGCGGTACGCCTAGGCTACTGTCACTCACTAGGATTGGTCAGAGTTTGTTTGTCCTGTTCTATAAAACCTCCACGTTAAAATATAACTGGTCAAAAAATAAGCACATCAAGAAGACCGACAAGGTGTCGGGTTTAAGTGATATGTGCTGTTTCGTGTCCATGTAGAAATTATACCTAAACGCTATCTGATTGCTAGCTATTTACAGTCATTACATTAAGAAATCATAACCAGTAAAATATTCATATGACAGACAAGAAAAAACCAGAACTAAAAATAGTTAAAGACCGACCCGAAATTTTGACCGCCAAACAGAGAGCTTTTGTAGACGAGATAGTAAAGGGCAAGTTAGATACACAGATAGATTGCTATATGAAGATATACAACGTGGCTAGAACTAAGACAGGAGCAATACCAAAACACGCCCACGTAGATTGTTCCAAGCTGATCAGCAACCCTAAAGTTAACCTAGCAATTAGGAGGGGTTTACAGCGTAAAGAGACGGGTGCAGTAGCTTCAGGCATACGAACAAAGAACTACGTTCTGGAGAGACTTATGGCAGAGTCTCGCGATGCTGAGTCAGATGCAAGTAGGATTAGGAGTCTTGAATTGCTTGGCAAAACAATAGGATTGTTTACTGACGTTATTGAAGAGAGAAAAGAAAGGGATAGCGAATTGATAGCTGAAGAAATTGAAGACAAGATCATAAAATTATTAGAGGAGTCTCAGTCGGACTGATCAAATATTAACCAGTACAAAAAGTAACCAGTACAATTATTGACCAGTACAAAATTTAACCAGTACAATTTTTAACCAATCGTCTTTTCCAAGATCATAGAAATATCAAACCCGTCCCCTAAATAAAACCATATCTATTTTTTAGAGCGACCCCCAACCCCCTTGAAAATCTAGGTAACTTGCCTGTCATACATACATAGTGATCTACACATTTGATGTTGTGTTTTCATACCCCACCCCCTTTGTTCTTTTATTGCTAGCTTTCTGCAATCGATATATATATTTTTTCATATATAAAGGGGTAGGAATCCTAGACCCCCACATATTATTATAAATTTTTATGTTGACATTTTATGTGAAGGGGTACTATTATGGTAGAATATTGTAATAGATATACCTACTATATAGTTAATACCAGATAAGTATGTACCAGTTGGTTTATACAAGGTGTTGATTTTAAAGGAGTATTTAGTTATCAGTAAGTACATACTATGAATCCTTCAATACTTAATCAAATAAAGAACCTAGGTCCTACGGAGCAGGCTGAAATGCTTGATCTCTTAGAGGAATGGGAATCAGCTAAGAAGCGTGAAGGTGCACAGAATAACTTCTTAGAGTTTGTGGGTGAGATGTGGACAGCCTTTATTCATGGTAAACATCACGAGATAATGGCTGAAGCTTTTGAGAAGGTCGTTAAAGGCGATCTGAAGCGTTTAATTATTAACATGCCACCAAGACATACCAAGAGTGAGTTTGCTTCTTATTTGCTCCCTGCGTGGTTCTTAGGACTAAACCCTGAGAAGAAGATCATTCAGACTGCACACACTGCGGAACTTGCTGTCGGCTTTGGTCGTAAGGTTAGAAACTTAGTAAACAATAACGACTACAAAGATGTATTTCCAAACGTCAGCTTGCAAGCAGACAGTAAAGCAGCAGGTCGTTGGAATACTAATAAGGGCGGTGAATACTTTGCGATAGGTGTTGGCGGTGCGGTAACTGGTAAAGGTGCTGATCTCCTCATCATTGATGATCCTCATTCTGAGCAAGAAGGTGCTTCAGCCGATGTGAATGTATTCAATAAGACTTATGAGTGGTATACATCTGGACCAAGACAACGTTTACAACCGAATGGTTCTATCGTTGTGGTAATGACTAGATGGCATCAACGAGATTTAACTGGACAAGTAGTTGATGCAAGCATAAAGCGAGGAGGTGCAGATCAGTGGGAGGTTATTGAACTACCTGCCATCATGCCTTCAGGAAAAGCTTTATGGTCTGAGTTCTGGAAGCTAGAAGAATTAGAAGCGTTACGTGCNGAACTGCCTAATAGTAAATGGCAAGCACAGTATCAGCAAGACCCCACCTCAGAAGAAGGTGCGTTGGTTAAAAGAGAATGGTGGCAGACTTGGGATCAAAGAGACCCACCAGATTGCGAGTTTGTCATCCAGTCTTGGGATACCGCCTTTATGAAGAATCAACGAGCAGACTATTCTGCATGTACAACATGGGGAGTATTCTATAAAGAAAATGATGATGGTATGCTTGCACCAAATATAATATTACTAGATGCTTATAAATCTAGATTAGAATTTCCTGATCTGAAAGTTAAAGCAGCAGAGAAACACTCTGAATATAAACCAGATGCTTTAATTGTAGAAGCAAAAGCAGCAGGTATGCCTTTGATCTTTGAACTAAGAGCAGCTGGAATACCTGTACAAGAATATACACCGAGCAGAGGTAATGATAAGATATCAAGAGTTAATGCTGTCTCAGACTTATTTGCTTCTGGAGTAGTCTGGTGTCCTGAAACAAGATGGGCAGAAGAAGTAGTAGAAGAGTTTGCTGGCTTTCCTAATGTCGAACACGATGACTTAGTGGATAGCAGTACGCAAGCCTTATTAAGATTTAGACAAGGCGGATTCATACCTTTACCTAGCGATGAAGAAGATGAGCCTTTAGAACATAACAAAGTCGCTGATTATTATTGAGGTAAGTTTTGGCTATAGAAAACAATACTATGCAACCGGCAACACCGATAGAGGGTACGATAGAACAAGATGCTTCAGAAGAAGTAACTGTAGCTATTGAGAATCCTGATTCAGTATCGATAGAAACTGACGATGGTGGCATGATCATAGACTTTGATCCTGATAGTGCTGAGATTGGTACAGAAGATTTTAATTCAAACTTAGCAGATTTTATTTCTGATTCCGACCTTAATGAAATGGGTCAAGACTTAATAGCACAGTTTGAAGCAGACAAAGAATCTCGAAGTGAGTGGGAAGAGTCTTATGTCAAAGGCTTAGATCAACTAGGTTTAAAAATAGAAGAAAGAACATCTCCTTGGGCAGGAGCATGTGGAGTCTTTCACCCCATGCTAAGTGAAGCTGTTGTACGTTTCCAATCGCAATCAATAGCTGAAATGTTTCCTGCTCAAGGACCAGTGCGAACAAAGCTTGTAGGCAAACAAACTGTAGAAAAAACAAAGCAAGCACAAAGAGTTCAAGATTATTTAAACTATTTATTAACACATCAAATGTCTGAGTACAGAACTGAGACAGAGAAGATGTTATTCTCTTTGCCATTAGCAGGTTCTGCTTTTCGTAAAGTTTACTTTGATCCTAATTTAGATAGACCATGTTCATTGTTTGTACCAGCAGAAGATGTAGTCGTTAACTATGGTGCAAGTGATTTAGAAACTTGTGATCGAGCTACGCATGTAATGCGTAAATCATCAAACGATGTTCGTAAAATGCAAGTAGCTAAGTTCTATCGTGACATTGATATTCCTGAGTCAGGAGATAATCAATCCGATATTCGCAAGAAGTACGATGAAATGACAGGCGAATCAAATACTTACAACTATGATGACAGGCATACTATTTTAGAAATGCAAGTCAATCTAGATTTAGATGGCTATGAAGATATGATTGACGGCAACAAAAGCGGAATAGCTTTGCCTTATGTTGTATCAATAGATTATCCAAGTGGAGTCATCTTAAGTATACGTAGAAATTATTATGAAGATGATCCTAAGAAATTAAGACGTATGCACTTTGTGCATTATCAATACTTGCCCGGATTAGGATTCTATGGCTTTGGTTTGATACACATGGTTGGTGGTTTAGCTAAATCAGCAACATCAATTTTAAGACAGTTAGTTGATGCAGGTACATTGTCTAATTTACCCGGAGGTCTAAAGTCTAGAGGACTAAGGATTAAAGGTGATGATACTCCTATCATGCCCGGAGAATTTAGAGACGTAGATGTTCCTAGCGGAGCTATAAGAGATAATATAAGTTTCTTACCATATAAAGAACCATCAGGAACTTTGTATCAATTACTACAAAACATCGTAGAAGAAGGAAGGCGCTTTGCTAGCATGAATGATATGAAGGTATCTGACATGAACAACCAAGCACCTGTAGGAACAACGCTAGCTTTATTAGAAAGAAACATGAAAGTAATGTCTGCAGTGCAAGCAAGGCTGCATGCTTCAATGAGAAAAGAATTTGATATATTGGTTGGCATTGTAAAAGACTTTACTGATCCAGCTTATCCATATGAAATGGATGAAGAAGAATTTATAAAAGCAGAAGACTTTGACGATAGAGTAGATGTACTACCAGTGTCTGATCCTAATGCTTCAACTATGGCACAAAGGATAATGCAATACCAAGCTGCTATGCAGTTAGCAGCAACATCTCCAGAAATATATAACATGCCAGAGTTGCATAGACAAATGTTAGAAACTCTAGGCATTAGAAATGTAGAAGACATTATTCCAAACACTGATGACATCAAGCCAGTTGATCCAGTTACTGCAGTACAGAATCTTATCAATGGTGTACCAGTACAAGCATTTATTACACAAGATCACGATGCTCATATAGAAACTATTGTAGCTGCTCAACAGAATCCTGAGATTACAGAGAAGATACAAGCAAGTCCAACAGCTGCAAGTATCTTGGCAAACGCAAGTTCTTATGTGAATCAACACTTGACAATGAAATTTAAAAAACAAGTGGAAGAAGAAATGGGTATACCACTGCCTGCAGATGGAGAACCTATTCCTGCTGATGTGGAAAAACGTATATCTGATTTAGTATCTGAAGCAGCCAAGCGAGTTACGATTACATCTCAATCTAAAGCTGAAGAAGCAAGAATGAACGCACAGCAACAAGACCCATTAATTCAAATGAAAGAAAGAGAAGTTGCAATTAAAGAAGCAGACATACAAAGAAAAATTGCTATTGATACAGCACGAATACAATTAGATTCAGAGAAAGCTAAGAACAGAGATGAGATAGAAAGAATGAGAATAAACTCTCAAGAAGAAATAGCAGGAGCTAGCATTGGACAGAAAGTTGCTAGTGATTTGCTAGAAGCTCAAGAGCGAGAAGATAGCAATACAGTAGAAAGATACAAGCAAGGTATTGACATAGCAAAAGATATAGCTCAAACTTTCAATACAGATGAGTGATGAGTTTATAGAATTAGGACTTTCAGACTTTTTGAAAAGTAAATTTAAAACTATTATTGCTGATCATAAGGACCACTTAGCTAATGGTACGATTAAAGATCACGAAGAATACAAAAGGCTATGTGGAATTATCGAGGGTATAAACCTCGCAGAAAGAGAAGTGGAAGACTGGATAGTTAGACACTCTCGCTAACAGGAACTCGACTCCTTAAGTCGTGCAAAAAATATGACAGATAAAGATAAAGTTAAAGAACCTAACGAAGTAGCTAGAAAACATTTACCACAACCTAAAGGCTGGAAAATTTTAGTTGCAATGCCAGTAGCTGATGAAAAAACAGAAGGTGGCATTATCAAATCATCACAAACAATTAAGAACGAAGAAGTAGGTAATATCTGCGGATATGTTCTTGAATTAGGACCTGAAGCATATAACGATACAAAGAGATTTGCTTCTGGACCATGGTGTGAAAAAGGAGATTGGGTTATCTTTAGAGCTTATTCTGGCACACGCATGGTTATGTATGGACAAGAGTTTCGTTTAATTAATGACGATACTGTGGAAGCAGTAGTAGACGATCCTACAGGAGTGGTAAGAGCATGAGTGAAACAGAGATAATAAACGAAGAGCCTAATATTCCAGAACCTAAAACTTCTGAAGAAGATAAATTTTTTGGGCAGACCACAGAAATAGCAACTGATATAGATAAAGAACTTTCAGTTGAAATAGTAGATGATACTCCTGAAGATGACAGAAGAACACCTAGAGATGAATCTTTAGAGCCGGAAACAAATGATGAAACAGTTGATCAAGAAATAGGTGACTACAGCAAAAGAGCTGGTGATAGAATTAACAAACTGAAATATGAGTATCACGAAGAACGTAGAGCTAAAGAATCAGCCTTAAGAGAATCAACAGAAGCTGTACAAAGACTACAAAGTTTACTATCAGAGAATAAAAAACTTCAAGCGATGGTAGATCAAGGTGGAGAAGTATTAAACAAGCAAGCAGCAAACAATGCGTTATGGGCAAAACAAAATGCACAGGCTATGTACAAGGCTGCATATGAAGCGGGTGATCCAGAACAAATGGCTTTAGCACAAGAGAATTTATCTAAAGCAGTGCTAGCTGAACAAACTGCAGGCAATATGGCAGTAAATGTGCAAGAGGAAATAGTTAGAAACATTCCTCAAGAAGAAGTGAAAGCTCCTACTGATCCAGCTTTACAATCATGGGCAAATAAAAATCCTTGGTTTATGGGAACTGATTCTACGCATAGAGAAATGACAAGCTATGCTATGTATCTAGATCAAAACTTAAAACAACAAGGTGTTGACCCAAGCACACAAGCAGAGACTTATTACGCAAAGATAGATAGTGAAATGCGTAATAAATATCCAAACTTTTTCGGAGTAACTCCCCCTGTAGAAATACAAGGAGAAATTCCAAAGCGACAACCTTCAACAGTTGTAGCACCCACATCGAGGGATAGTGGTTCAAAAAAACCCTCGCAAGTACGTCTGACCCAGACTCAAGTTAAGATAGCTCGACAACTTGGAATTAGTCCGGAGCAGTATGCAAATCAATTATTAAAGGAGCAAGCATGACAGAAAAAGACAACACTACAAATGAAGTGGAGGAAAACTCTGTAGAGTCTCCTGATAACCAAGAGCGTTCCCCTAGGGGATTAGATAGCCGAGAGGCTACCCAGAGAGTTAAAGACTGGGAAAACCAAGGTAACCTACCTGATCCTGACCTACAAGATGGTTGGGTATTTAGATGGATTAGAACTTCCTTAGTTGGAAATTCTGATAATCCAAATGTATCTAGAAGATTCCGCGAAGGATGGCAACCATGTCGTTTGGAAGATCATCCAGAATTACAGATACATATGATGGATCACGCATCTGATTGGGCGAAGAAAGGTAATATTGAAATTGGCGGACAACTCTTATGCAAGATGCCTAAAGAAGATGCAGACGCGAGAACTGCACACTTTAATAAAATTGCACAAGATCAAATCGAAGCTGTAGACAATACCTTTTTTAAAGACCAAGACAGTAGAATGGCTACCAAACAAGTATTTGAACGCAAAACAAAAACGACTTTTGGTAAAGACTCTTAGAGTCTTTTTATAATAATTACAATCTGTAACTAATAATTACAGAAGGAGTTAAAAAAATATGGCTTCAACAGCTACACCTATGGGTGCTAGACCGATTGGATCAATTATTTCAGCCCCTTACAATTCAAAGATCACACATTATGCGATTAAGGCTAACTATGGCACTTCAATCTTTTATGGTGACTTTGTTAAGTGGGCGGATGATAACCCTAATACAACAGTTCAAAAGGATACAGGTACATCTACCTTGACTCCTATTGGAGTGTTCCTAGGGGTTTCTTATACTGATCCAACATCAGGTCAAAGTACCTTTTCACAACAGTATCCAGCATCTACAAATGCTAGCGATATAATGGCATACGTTTGTTCGGACCCATTCATAGTAATGCAAATGCAATCTGACGAAGCGTTGACTCAAGATGATCTTGGGAAAAACGTAGGAGTCGTACAGACTGCAGGATCAACTTTGATTGGCACAAGCAAAAATGCTGTCGATGGGAGTACAGCAGCTACTACCGCCACTTTACCACTTAAGATCATTGACTTTGTCGATGGACCTGACAGTGCTATAGGTGATGGTTTTACTGACGTACTAGTAATGTTTAACGTAGGACATCAGCTCCTCAACACAACCGGTATCGGTTAAGGAGAATAAATTATGGCTGCAATATCAAGAGCAAATGAGCTTAAACAGCTCCTGCCGGGATTAAATGCCCTATTTGGCGAAGAGTATACGATGCACGAAAATCAGCATGAAGAAATTTATGCAACTGAGAACTCCGAGAGATCATTCGAGGAAGAGCTTAAGTTATCAGGTTTCGGTGCTGCTCCAGTAAAAGACGAGGGTTCTGCTATCAGTTATGATACAGCGCAAGAGTCTTATGTCGCTAGATACACTCACGAAACAATAGCTATGGGATATGCTATAACAGAAGAAGCCATGGAGGATAACCTCTATGTCTCGCTTTCTGCTAGATATACCAAAGCATTAGCTCGTGCAATGGCGTACACGAAACAAGTAAAAGCTGCTTCATTGTTAAACAATGGATTCAGTTCTTTTAATAGTGGAGATGGTGTTAATTTATTTAGCACAGCTCACCCACTTGTTAATGGTGCAACTAACTCAAACAGACCTGCTGTCGGTGCAGACTTGAACGAAACATCTTTAGAAGATGCGGTAATTCAAATCGGTAAATACACTGATGAGCGTGGTCTTAAAATAGCTGCAAGACCTCAGAAGTTAATAATACCTTCTGACCTTCAGTTCGTAGCAACTAGATTGTTACAGAGTGACTATAGAGTCGGTACAGCGGATAATGACATTAACGCTATCAAAACTAATGGAGTAATTCCACAAGGTTTTGTCGTTAACAATTATCTAACTGACACCAACTCATTCTTCATAACCACAGATATTCCTGATGGCATGAAGCATTTTGTTAGAAGTCCTATGACTACTAGCATGGATGGTGACTTTGATACTGGCAACGTTAGATACAAAGCTAGAGAAAGATATTCCTTTGGAGTATCTGATCCACTAGGTATCTTCGGAAGTCCGGGGTCTAGTTAATAGATAGAATTAAGGGAAGCTTCGGCTTCCCTTTTTCTATTTCTAGGATTATTTTTAAACTATCTATCGACTGTCCTAGCAGACTTGCCAAGACGATAGATTTAATTAAGGAGACTTAATATGGCGAAAACAACTTTTAGTGGACCAGTAAGGTCCGAAAATGGATTTGAAACTATTTCAAAAAACGCTTCAACTGGAGCTATAACAATTACTAGTGGCAGTAAAATGTCAGTAGAAGCTGTAGGCAGTGCAGGTATAGAAGGCACAGCAGCAGTTTATGTAACACAAGTAGAACGTCTTAAAAGCGATACAGATACAAATGTAAATATTGTTAAAACAAAAATTATGATTGATTTGACAGGCACAAGAGATGGTGGCACAGCAGGTGATATTATTGGGAAAGATGGAGCAGGCGTTGCATACATCGGTCAAGTTACTACTGCAAACCAAGGTACTGTTTTTGGAGTTACAATGACATGTCTAGAAACCCCTGCAGGCGGTGGTGCAGATATAGATTTATTTTCTGCTACCGAAGGCACAGGTGTTAATGACGTAGCAATTGGAACTTTAACAGAAACACAAATTATAAATGCAGGTACAGCTTCAGCAGGTACTGTGGTAGCAGGTGGAGACATTGCTGCAAACCAGTTCTTATATCTTGTAGGTCAAGGTACAGGTCACGCAGCTTACACAGCAGGTCGTTTCTTAATTGAAATTATTGGCTTTGATGCAGCATCATAAGGAGTAAATTATGGCAGATGCAGTAACAACTCAAACTATCATTGATGGTGAAAAGAACTGTGTTATGAAATTTACCAATGTAAGCGATGGCTCTGGAGAGTCAGATGTAGCTAAAGTAGATGTTTCTGCTTTAACTGCTAGTGCTAATGGTGGGGCTTGTTCTGAAGTAAGAGTAAACAGAATAAGTCACGCTGTAGTTGGTATGTCCGTGCAATTATTTTTAAATGCTACTGCTAATGTTTTATTAGCAGAGCTTGCTGAAAGTAGTAATGGACATATAGACTTTAGTAGTTTTGGTGGACTTCCAAATAATGCAGGCGATGGTAAAAATGGCGACATTTTATTTACAACTAAAGGTCACTCTTCGGGTGATACTTATTCTATAACTTTAGAAATGACTAAAGTTTATTCTGATTAAAGGAGATATATATGGCAAAGCAATATGTAATATCTGAGACTGGAGAATTTCCACCTCAATACAAAGTTTTAAAATTAGATGACGATGGCATTTATAAATCTGTATTTGGACCAGATGATCTAGAAGATGCAGAACGTATATGTGCTGAGATGAATGGTGCGAGAGCAAGAAATGGCAAAGGTCAACTTGTTGCTGATGATCCTTCAACTCCAGAAATTAACGAAGCTTATGTAAGCGGTAAAGCACCTAAGAAGGCTAAAAAAACAACAGCAAAGAAGAAAACTTCTAAAGCTAAAAAATAACGAGGGCAATTATGGATGCTAAAAAAAATAAAAAATACATGGCAGGTGGCGGTAAAACAAAATCTAAATACATGGCAGGTGGTGGTAAAATGAAAAAGTATATGAAAAGTGGCGGTGCTACAAATACTAATACAGAAGGTTATCAAGACTATGTNAAGCGTATGTTTGGTGGCGGGATGACAGGACCTGCAATGAAAAAGAATAAATAACCAGTTATATATTTTGCATGGCTAGAAGTACAAAGGATTCAAGGCTTAAACGTGCTGGAGTTAGTGGGTATAATAAACCCAAAAGAACTCCTAGCCATCCTAAAAAATCTCATATAGTTGTTGCTAAAGAAGGCAGCAAGGTAAAGACTATTAGGTTTGGACAGAAAGGTGCATCGACAGCGGGTAAACCTAAAGCAGGTGAGTCAGCTAGAATGAAAGCTAAAAGAAAATCTTTTAAAGCTAGACATGCAAAAAATATTAAGCGTGGCAAAATGTCAGCAGCTTATTGGGCAGACAAGGTGAAATGGTGAGTAAAGCTAAAAGAACAAAGTCAACAGTTAATAAAGCTGGTAATTATACCAAACCCACTATGCGTAAGAATTTATTTAATAGAATAAAGTCAGGTAGCAAAGGCGGTAATGCTGGTCAATGGTCAGCACGTAAAGCTCAAATGCTAGCTAAACAATATAAAGCAAAAGGCGGAGGATACAAATAATGGAAATACTAATAAGTATTTTAGTAATACTTGCAGTTGCAATATTGCTAATAAAAAAATATAAACGTGCTTGGTATGATACAGGTATGTTTTATGTTATGAATTTAATTAGAGAAGAAAAGACAACAAAAACAAAAACTAAAAAGAAAAAATAATTTATAACTATGGCTTATCTATTGAGTAATATTCCGCATTTTAAATGTTGGGTTAGAAAAGAATTTACAACTAATCATCAACATGGTCACGGAGAATACTTACACGCATTAGCTATAGCTGTAAATACTATCCCTGATAGGTCTTTGAGTTTTCAAGTAGTGTTTACTGGTTGCGAAGCAGATGATGACGATTCTCCTAATATACATGGTGGTGCTATGTGGGCTAGGATGCCTATACAAGCATTAGTTGCAGACATACCAGTAGAAGAATGGGCAATGCCTATGCCAGATCATTTAGCTCAACCTTGGGACTGTGAGTCTAGAGATCACTCTGTTGTTATTATGGATAGAGTTAGCTCTAGTCCTTGGCTTTGTAAAATTAATAATGAACAATATCAGGGCAAATATTTATTTACAGTAGACTATACTGATAATGAGATAGCTGATTGTCCTGCACAACATAAACAATCACATGTAATTTATATTACTGAAGATTGTGAATGGAAAGGAAACGTAGTAGCTTTACCTAATAACAGAGTAAGAGCTACAAGTCCTGCACTATGGGAAACAGGAAATGGTCCACCAGACTTTAGACCTTCTCAGCATATTCATTCAGCAGAAGGACACGAAAGTTATCTTGATCCTACGATTACATTTAACAATTTATATAGTGAAGGAGTAGAAACAGATGAAACTGAATAGACGACAAAGAGAAACTTTAGAAAAACATAGCAAGCATCATACAAAAAAACACATGGATGAAATGGTAAAATCTATGAAAACAGGCGTTAAGTTTGGTAATGCTCATAAAAAAGCTTTAAAGAAAGTTGGTAAGTAATGCCCTTAAAGAAATCACAACGATCTCTGAAAAACTGGGGAAAACAAAAGTGGCGTACTTCTGATGGTAAGCCCAGCAAAGGCAAGAAAAGATATCTACCAGATAAAGCATGGAAATCTTTATCTGCTTCTGAAAAAGCTGCAACTAACAAAGCTAAAGCTAAAGGAAATAAAAAAGGTAAACAATTTGTTAAGCAACCAAAAAGCATAGCAAAAAAAACAGCGAGGTATCGATGACAATTTCAAGAACTAACATGAGAAATCAAGTTACTAATAGTGGTAAAAAAAAAGTCGTAACAAAACAAACAAAAGGCGACCTAACAATAATAAGAATTAAATATGACAACTAGCGGTACAACAACATTTAATCTAGATTTAACTGAGATCATGGAAGAAGCCTTTGATCTCTGTGGCGTATCTATGATGTCAGGTGGAGATTTTAATA
>JGI24004J15324_10000063_pt1 | contig 35839 bp, 42 predicted proteins | sample LinPmetageLP32_FD_15324 | JGI IMG/M metagenome (IMG submission 15324)
AGTGAGTTAGGTCATCTTTTTGATATGCATCAAGATATCTCATAGAATCGTGTTGCAGGTTATACCAGTTAGAAGCAATTTCTTTAAAATCAATCTTCATATTTTTACAAGCTATATCTGCAAGGAATCTTCCTTTCCCATTTATACGATGTGCATCCTCGATATTCTCTATCACGTTGTTTTCTAGATACTCTGAATCTAGGTTTGCCCTAGAAGAATATCCCTTTTTTATAGTTGCCCATTCCTCTTCATGTTTATCAAACAGATCTTGAGTAATAGTTAACTGTAAATTATTAATATAATCTTTAAACATTACGATATAATTGCTTTAATATGTTCCTGACTAATTATAACTGCGGCTTTACCATCTACATTGACTGGCATAGATTCTGACCATTTTAAAAATACTCTTTGGCCTGATTGGATATTTAATACCTCATCTCCGACTGCGAGTACTAATCCTGGTTTATTACCTTTATCAATCGCTTCGGTAAGTATTATACCACCTGCTGATTGTTCTTCTTTTTCTGTTTCAGCAACTAAAACGTTGTTGCCTAATACTTGAATTCCCATATTATTCTCCTATAAATGGTGGAGCTGGAGGGGATCGAACCCACGACCTACGCGTTGCAAACGCGTCGCTCTCCCTACTGAGCTACAGCCCCTGATTTCTAAATACAAATTCGATTGCACGATCTGCCTCTTTTTCCATATCACGTTTTAAATACCAATTACCTGTTTCATTATCTAGAGTTCTGCAGATATGCGCAACCTCTTTTGATGTAATTGGATATCCTTTATTCAAAGCATTACCTGCCGTTGAAACCATTATCTTATACATTTGTGAATACCAACCGGTACCTTGTATAGCTTTATATTCGTTAACTTGTTTCTTATTTACAAATGGACAATCATCATAATTAGTCCAACTATAAGAAGTATTTTTTAATTGATTCTTTCTGTGTTCGATCAATCCCTTCTTTATACCCTCGGGTAATCTATCAAAGAAGTTTTCCGATTGTTGAAAATAAGGATGTGATTCTAATAAACTGCCGACGTCCATAACATCACCATCATGACTAAAAATAAAATTGTTAGAGTTTTTATATTTAGCAGGTATGTAATACATCCTAGATAAATCTTTAGTTTGTGCATCAGCGATTCCACCGATTTCTTTATTAAGTGCAAACCAGAAGTGTTTGATTTCATCTTTTTCTACCCATCTATCTAAAGGAAAAACTAATCTAAAACGAGGTTTATCAGTAGTAGAAGAAGCAGTAGAATAGCAAACATATCTAAATTGTTCATATTTTTTCTCTATATCTTTTATGTTGCCTACAAAATCATCAACATCGAGAATACCAAAACCGCCCCAAGAAACCACGTTATCGTTAGCACGAGTACTATCAGGCAAATATGTAGCAGGACTGATAAGAGGAGCTTCAGATTTAGTAGGGTATTTTGTAGACTCTGCGAGCCTATATAAGATGGACTCGAACTGATCGAACGATTTGTAGTCCATTCTTTTATCCGTTTGGTTATCATAGATGTTATTAAAAATCGTACAAGATACCATAATTTCCTTCGTGATCTGGACCTTCCCAACCTTCAGGTTTGATTAGATCTGGTAAGCCCAGGGGGTTAGGTCTTGTTTCTTTAACACCGACTTGTTTTTTCATATTAGCTTTTAGGACTTCGTCCCATGCTTTATGACCATCGATATTGAAAGCGTCTAAAGTTCCAATTGCAACAACGCATATATCTATTAGTGCATCGACTGTTTCTTCTGAGTCAATGTGATACGCTGCAGATTGTAGTTCGTTGAATTCTTCTTCAATGAATTTAATTCTAAATTTTAGATATTCTAATTGCTGATCTGCTGTAGCATTTTTCATCCATTTATGTACACCATATTTGGATTGCATTTTATTAATATCTTTTACCCAATCCTGACTCATTAGACGATGATTCCTGTATTCGATGCTGCTGATAGATCAATTGAGCTAAAAGCTGCTTGGTGTTGTTTCAATANATCTTCTACTGGATCAACCATAAACATTACAAATTTAAGATCTATTTCTATACCATCTTCTGATCCTTTCGTGTAAGGCATAAACGGCATAAATCCTAGTTTGCCTTCGCCAGCTGGTATAAGAACAATTGCATCTTTAAAGATGATTGTATCAGTATCAATTCCATTTAGATCTACATTCGCGATAATTTCTTCGCCAGATGTAAGTCTCATTAGTTTAATATTTTTCATATATTTCTCCGTATAGTGGTATATTATACCATAGTTTTAGTGTGATGTAAACCCCCTAATTTCGTTAATCACTTTGGGTTCTAGATCTGGATCATTCCACATACGGTTTAATCCACTAGGGTGGGGTACTTTTAAATGTTTTATATTATGTTTGTCAAAGTATTTAGCTACGATATTTCCCATAGCTATTACTCTTAATCCTTTAATTTGTTCTAGATGATCTGGGTCTGAGATGTTAGTCCATGTCCAATCTTTTAGATTAGCTTCTATTGACCATTTAGTTATCCTTTTTATTGTTTGGGACTTATTCGGCGGATTCTTTCCTGGCTCTGTCCCTACGTATATAGCTCTCGTCATATTATTCAAAAAATAAGTCCAATGTCATTTGTGGACTAGATGTCCAGCCAATAGGTTGTAAAATAGCTTCGATAGCATCTAAGAATGTCTTTTCGAATTGTAATTCTTTATCGATGTATTGTTCTAATCCAAATTCTTCTGGTAAGTAATCTGGGAAAGCAATAACATTTTCTTTAAGAGGATTAGGTTGCTTTAGGTAAATAAACTTTAGCTTATCGCCATTTCTTAAGTTTGGATATTTGGTTAGATCTAGATCTTGCTTTTTCTTGTTATAAAGTAAAGCACCACGTACGTGAATAGGTGTGCCTTTCTTATAAATCGTAGCCGAATCTGCATAGCCAGTAATGTTGTTCGCGCCACGCGGGAAGGCAATTTGATATGGTGGTAAAGAAAAGAAATGTTCTTTGAATTGTTTAATTGCTTTCTGAACAGTTTTCTGATCTTCTGATATAATAACTTTGAATGTTTCTTTTAAAGCTTCTCTGCAAACTTCAGGTGTAGAACTTTTGTTAGCTTCTACGCCAATGGTTTTAATCTTTGGTACTTTATATCTTACACCTTCGTTATCTATTACATTTAGAATATATCTTTTCTTAGCTAGGTAGATGCCACGATCTGCTATAACCTCTCTAGACATAACCATTTTGTTTTGGAATCCACCAAACTTATCGTAGAATTCNTGGTAAGCTTTTACGAATACAGGTTCTAGTTTATCTTTTGAAACAGTATCTAGGAAGTCTACGCTATTCTTAGGATTAAATTTATTTACTAGATCGCCTAGTCCAACGTATAGTGAATCTGTATCGATGGTAATAACATAATCTTTCTTAGTTGATAATAGTTTATTTAGGTATTCATTAATTGCATTTTCACCCCATCGGATAATAGCTTGGCCAGATAGTGTAATAGCTTCTGCAATTCTTTGGTCGAAGAACCTGAAGTAACGGTTACCAAGAGCACCATAAAGAGAGTTAAGTAGAATCTTGATAGACATTTGCCTATTTTCTGCAAGAGATATCTTTCTTTGTAAATCAAATATGTCTTGTTTATCTTCTGTCTTTTGTAGCTGTTGTTGATATTTGATCATATCTTTTTTAACAGTAACACGTTCTGTGTACATCTCTTCGATGATCTTAGGCAGTACGCCTTGTTTAGAAGTATCGAAGTGTTGACCACCAGCTGCAATGCCAGTGTTATCTGGTCTGTTAATATTAGGTTTAGATAAGACTGTTTCTACATCTAGTTCTGGACTATATTCATTCTTAATAGTTTCTGGTGACATATTAAACTGCATAATGATAGATGGATATAGGGAGTTTAAATCGAAACTAACTACATGTTCATGCATACCAATATATGGTTCTTTGACATGACCCCCAGGATAATTACCTTTCTCTGAATCTTTTGGGAAAGGAACTATAATGTTATCTTGGTATAGATCACGGTAGATAATAGAATCCCATATTGCAGTAGTACCAAACGTATCTGAATAGTTAACACCACCACGATAAGCCATAGTCATAGCTAATGTAATTAATCCCATTTTATCTTCGAAGCGATCGACTAATTCTACATCTTTGATATTATAATCAATAAACTTTTGGTGATCTGCTTTGTAAAGATTATATAGAGAACCATGTTCTTCGTAGGATAGTTTCTTTTCGCCAAGTACTACGTGAGCAATATTATTAAGCGAATATGATTCTTGTTGACCATAAGCATAACCAAACTTCTTGAATACTTCCATATAATCCATTTGGGATATACCTTGGAATTCGAATGTTTCATCACGGTTTGCAGACTTGTAAGCTATTCTAGCTTCTCTACGTTCTACCATTCCCCAAGGAGAAAGCTTTTTGATATTCTCTTCGCCGAGGTCAGGCCCAAATACTCTACGAATACGATTGACCAGATAAGGTATATCGAAGAACTTAGAGTTCCAGCCGGTTATAACATCAGGTGTATGCGAGGGTGTAGCCCAGTGATTAATAAAGTCTATTAGTAATTCTTTTTCATCTGCGCACTTTTTGTAAACTACGCGATTTGTTTTCATGATTGCTTTTGATACATCGTAATCGCCTAAGCCCCAGACATAATAGGTATTGTCTATATTATTTTTAAGACAAATAGCAGTTACGGTCTTAGCAGCTTCTGCAGGTTCTGGGAAGCCATCATCGGATTGAACTTCTATATCGATTGTTGTTACGTTAATTTTAGATCTATCGAATTCTATTTCACCAGGGAATAGATCATTGACTAAGCAGGCTTGGTGTCTGGTATTGCCAAAGATATGTCTGCCGGCTACATACTGGTTTTCTTGGATCCAGTTTTTAGCATCTCGCATCGATTCGAATTGAACAGGAGCAACAGGTTTCCCATCGAGAGATTTCCATTTGCTTGCTTTGTTAGTTCCTACGAAGAGTGTAGGTTTGTATTTGATTTTCTTTTGTACACGTTTACCATTTTCTATACCTCTGTAGAGAAGCATATTACCATAACGAGACACATTTGTGTAAAAATTCATAAGTATATTATACCATAATTTAACGAGGATGTAAACCCCCTAATTCAAAAAAGGTGGAGGAGAGTTTCCCCTCCTCACCCAAGTTTTCTAATTGCTTAATTAAGTGTTGCTAACCAAATTAATGCAGGAGCTGTACCAATACATACTCCAAACACCAATGTAGCTTGTAACGCGTCAATTAAGGTCTTAGCGATTTCATGTTCAGCCACGTAGGCTTTTATTTTTGTCATGATTTATCTCCAGTAAAAAGTTTTTACACCATCTACTGAGTGTCGCTAATTGAGAATTACCCTTTCAGGAATTCTTTCTTTGTTGATGCCCCAGCAGACCCTATTTTGATCTCCCTAGGACGCTTCTCTTCTGGAAGTTCTACCCTAGCATACACTACAAGTATTCCATCACTAAGATCAGCACCGTCGATTACGACAAATTCAGAGAGGCGGAAGCTCTTCTCGAATTTGCGGGACGATATACCCTTATACGCGAATTCGCGGTCATCCTTAGCCATCTCACCTTTAACCTTGAGAATCCCATCTTTGACCTCAACTGATATGTCTTCTTGTCGAAAACCAGCTAATGCCATTTCGATTAAAAATTTCTCTTCATCGATCTTCACCACATTATGTGGCGGATAGTTATCTCCTGGTGATTTCCCTGCAGAGTGAATCCTCTCCAGCTCGTCTAATAAAGGCTCAAAGCCTACGAATAAAGAACGCGGTACGTTCATTGTATTTCTTACCATATTTAGTTCCTCCTATAAATAGCAAGGTTATTTAGAGCCGGTCCAATACCGCACTCTTTCAGTTATATTTATACAGGTTTAATCTTTAGATTGATTATTACCAATATTATATTTTGGACATAATTCCCACTCGACTTTTTCTTTAAAAGGTATTACCTTTATTTGTCTAAGCGGAGCTACGTCCTTAGCTTGGGAAGGTTTCACCATAGTGACTAATCCCCAATCAGATAACAGAGTAGTAATTGTATTCCTACGCTGTACATCATTCTCTATCAAATTAGATGGCTTACCATCTAATAGAAATAATTCTTTGAAGTGGACAATAAAGTATCTTCCTTGTTTATGCAATATATGGCATGATTGGAATAGTTTATTATCTTTTCGTGATGCGACCCCGATACGAGTAAGTGTTTCTCTGATTTTTAAAAAATCATCGGGTTCGTTTATTGTGACTTCCAACATATCGTTGGGAGTCCATGGTCTAATTTCATTATTTTGTTCTTCCACCTTTAGTCATCCTCAGTTTTATTTGTTTAATTTGATCGCCAGTAAGAAGAGATAATATAGACTTTGCTTTTTCATTGCTATATCCATAATGTTTCTTAATGCAATCCAAATCTTCAATCTCCGATGGTTTAACCCATTTGGAGAATCTTTTTTTCTTTGTTATTATATTTATAAAAAAATCGTTTTGAAGACGGTTATCTAGGTGGTGGTTTACATTCATTTCATTCGCATATAGAACAGTATCTTTAAAATGAGATAACGTTCTATTTACTAAAAATGGTTGATATGCTTTTTCAGTTACATCATCTACAATTAAATCTTTTTTAGTAAAGTTAATTGCATTTATAAAATCAAATGGATTCATCTTCTCCATACCTTCCACGGGTTTCATTCCCGTCATAATTTAATTCAGTCATACTTTTTTGCTTAATNTTTTGGTCAAAATTGTCATCGACTTCGTTTCTATACTTAGTCTTATATTTATTTAGTTCATCTGTAAGAACACCAATGCGGGCATAAGCTGCCTGCAATTGTCCTTGTATTTCTTTTACCGTACTTTCCATAATCTGTATTTCGTTCAATGCGTGAATAGACATTTAGTTAAACTCCGTATTTGCCATTACCTCTGTTAAACATGCCACAAGATTCAATTCATGATCTGCGACAAAACTATTTTTATATTGGTAATCAGCTAAGATAAGAACGAGTTGTGGTATAGATTTAGCATCGACATAATCATACATTGTGTCATATAGCTTTCTAAATATAGCAGCTGGTTCGCTATCCATATTGTCTGCAACCCATTGTCTCATCTTTCTGAAGTCTTTCATCTTAAGAAACCTAATTAGATCGTCTATAGAATCATCAGATAAATTAACCAATACACCAGTATCTATACTACCACCAGACCCATAGCGCTGCAATTCATTAATAACCCTACGCCAATCTGGCATATGTTTCATAATAAGTTCTGCTAGTACTTGTTTCTCATAATGAACGTCGTTCATTTTAAGAATCATTTCACAACGATTTAAGAATTGTTTACATAGATCAGGCATATCTTTTTTGGCTACGTTAAATTCTATAACAGTACACCTAGAATGCAAGGGTTGAATTATCCTATTCTTAAAGTTGCATGTCAGAATAAATCTGCAGTTCGAAGAGAATTCTTCTATGAACCCACGTAAAGCTGGTTGGGTGGATTGTGGATTTAGGTAATCCGCTTCATCGAGTATTACGACCTTATATCCACCCGAGAGAGAAACAGTGCTTGCGAACTGTTTGATTTTATTTCTTAAGGTATCAATATTACCTTCTTCTGAACCATTCACGATTAGAAAATCTAATCCTAGTTCATTGCAAAGTGCCTTAGCAACTGTAGTTTTCCCCACGCCGGCCGTGCCGGTTAGAAGCATATTGTGTAAGTCACCTCCGTTAACAATTTGCTCGAACGTTGCTTTTATGTGGGAAGGCAAAATTACCTCTGCAATAGTAGCTGGTCGATATTTCTCGACCCATAAAAATTCTGTCATAGTACTTCCCAACCTTCAACAGTATCTAATCTAAAAGATCTCCAGGCATTTTTGTCTATTGACCAGACAGCATAATGCTCCATGTTTTTCTCGGAATAGTCAATTTGCATTGCTACACCATTTGCTTCTAATACTGTGGGATTGAGAGTACAGGGCATAACTCGTAGTTCCCCTGTGTCTATTTTTCTAAATGATACTGTAACAGTACCTTTTTTGAGTGCGCTGAGTAGCGACTTGTTTTCATTCTTGTTCATAATATATTCCTAAATAATAAAGTAAGCGGGGCCGAAGCCCCACCGATTAAGATTCTTCTGAATCTTCAACAGGTTCTGCTTCCATTTCTGGAACAGCGCCTTCTGGTGCTTCACCGTCTTTAGGCTGATTTGCCTCGACGAAAGCAACCACTCTGGATCTTAATGCTCCAACGGTCTCGAGCTCGGGACCTTCGAATGCACCACGCTTAGAACATAGATCAACGATTTGAACCATCGTTGCCATGTCACCAAGTGTAATTCCAGGTGCTGCAGCTTCTGGAGCTGCCGTTTCATTTGTATCTGTCATGATATTCTCCTATAGGTTGACAAATTAAACATCCCATAATTGGCGATGTTTTTCTTTTCATGGTATATTTATACATGAAATTCTGTTGTATTCTCTAAAGCTATAAAATATTCTACTGGATAATTCGAATTAGTCCAATTCGATATCTTAGAACTAGATAGAGAAACGTAATAATCTCCGGGTAACAATTTTAAATTAGCGATGTTAAAATCGAAATTAAATTTGTTTGGTACTTTTACATCTGCTTGTGTAGTTAAATCAAGCGTATATTGATTTGCAGTAACATCTTTTGAATCAAATACTTTAGCATATGTATGATCATCTTGGACATAACTTAAATCACTATGACCAAGTACTCCGGCTGATTGGTTAATCTTTTTTAAATCTTCTGCAGACAAATTCATACCAACTTCTGCATTTGGCATTGTAATAGCCTTAGAAGGTGTTGTTAGAATTTCTGGGTTAGAATAATAATAAGTAACTTTTTGTTGTTCGTTTTTAATTATAATATGATTATCGAAGAACTCTAGATCTGCATCAGGTATTAAAGACAGAACAGATAAGAATTCATTCAGATCGTAGATGCCAAATTCGTTTGGAAAGTCTTCTACGATATCTGCTTCGGCCATAATTGTTTTTGATTCAGCAATTGTTTTTAGCTTTTGCCCTGGTTTAACTACCAGGTTGGGGTTAATAGTTGCGAAGTTCTTTAGAACTGCGATAGTGTCTTCTGACAATTTCATAATATATTCCTATTTAATTTATTTGATGGTATCATTATACCATAGTTTTGGTTGAATGTAAATCCCTATTTGTAAAATTTATGGGTTTCGATTTGAATAACATAAGTTAAATGATCTGCCCAGTAAGGGTGTATGTAATCTGCATGGTACCATAAAGCACCTTCTGTAATATCATAGTTAGATGAATTCAAGGCAATGTCTGCAATTCGAATAGATTCTATCCATGTTATTGAATCTTTAGGTTCATCAGATTTCCCATCACAGTACCAGCTAAACTGACACATTCCTCGATTTGGAATCATTTCTCCAGACCAAGATTTGTAATAAGATTTTGTTTGATATACCACATCGCAGATTTCATTTGGAAATTGTAGATCAAATACTCTATTTAAAGTTACATGAGCTACAGCCATTTTTCCTGCGAATGGTTGATTACCTGCTTCGAAATAAATATTTTGGGCTAAGCAAAACCTATCCCCATTTTCATCACTTGCAAATACATCGTTTGCCCAAAGTGAAAATATAAGAATAGATGTCATTATACATGCATGCATTGGTAAGAACCATTTCGATCCTGAGTTTGGTAAACTAAGTTTCATTATTTTTTCCCCTTAAAGGTTTTATATTGATCCCAATCTTTGACCCAAACTCTACCATTTTCTTCTGCTTGTCTAAATACCATGTTTGTTACCATTATAGGAATTATTACAGCTAAGTGAATCCAAATAGAAGATACTATACTGTAGTTCTCCCATCCAATCCAAACCCATGCTACGATTCCAAAATAAGCGCTCCACATAATAAATAAAGCCATTGTAAAATAAGCTTGTATTGACGGATCAGCAATAAACCTTAAAGGGTTATATCTGTTATCCATTATAATTCTCCAACAATCAATAACAAACATTATTGTTCTTTTAATCAATTTAATCATAGTTTAATGTCCCTGTCGTGCTCGCTAAGCGCGATTAATGCATAGTGTAATACTTTCATAAGATCTTTCCTATGATCACTTCTATGACCTTTACGGCCGTATCTCTGTGCATATTTTAATATATTACCAATTGCAAAACCTATACCATGACCGCAGTCGGATATAAATTCTGTAGATTGGAATTTGTTTTTAGAATAATGTCCCCCGTAGGTTTCATCGATATACGCTTGAAGCTCTGCAATTAGAGCTCCTTCGTTAAATTTGTAATCTGGTTTATTTGCCATTAATATAAATCCTCCTCTGACTCTGGGTTTTCTTCTAATACATCAGGAGTATCTTCTGTGATAACTCCTGAATCAACTTTTGTGTAAAGATCTAGAAACGCTGACTTAGTGTCTTCGTCGAATCTAGAAATACAAAGATCGATAGCTTTCATTCTATCATTAAAGATAGAAAATGTTTGGACAACGTGGCAAAGCCTACGTGTAGAAATAACTTCATCGACACCATCATCATAGAAAGTCTTTCTGATAATATCAGCCCATGTGACTAATCTATCTGCAAATTCTAAATCTAAAGAATCGAATTTATCCATATGTTTGTGTAGGATTTTCTTTTCGATTGCGATAGAAGGGAATAGTTGATCTATAGAGATAGTAAATCTTTCTAAGAAAGCTTCATCGATTATAGAAGCTGCAGTAAATCTGCCATCTTCTGAACCTTTACCTTTAGTATTCGCAGTAGCTATAACGTTGAATCCTTTAGCAGGAGAAATCATTTCACCAGTCTTTTTAACTAGGACTGGTTTACCTTCTAAGATACCTTGAAGACACATGATCTTGTTAGTAGCTCTATCGATTTCGTCGAGTAAAAGTATTGCACCATTTTCCATTGCTTTTAGAACTGGACCTTTAGAGAAAACTGTTTCACCATTAATCAATCTAAATCCACCAAGTAAATCATCTTCATCTGTTTCAGGGTTAATCTGAACTCTAATGAATTCTTTACCAGCTTTAGCACAAGCTTGTTCGACCATAAAGGTTTTACCATTTCCAGATAGACCTGAAATATATGTAGGGTAAAACATTTCTGATTTAATTATTTTCATAATGTCTGTGTAAGGACCCCATGGTACGAATGTAGGATCTGCTTTTGCAAAAGTCCTTTCATCATTACCAATTGAAGTAACTGAAGTAGCCATAGCAACGGCAGAATTTGGGATTGAATCGATTTTAGTATCCTCGGGCAGTAAACCATCTAGAGAGTAAGTACCGATCTTAACTCTGTTTGCTGGTGTAAGTAAAGGATAGAAATCCTTCTGGGTGTAACCAAAAGACTTGGCAACATCTTCGATGATTGCTCTACGGAAGTCCGTTTGGCCTGGGAATTTCTTAGATATCTCTTCTAAGATAATTCTGGTTGATTGTTTCATTTCACTTTTTTTCATAATATATTAACTCCTCAGTTTTATTTTTTAATGTATGTATTATACCGTATTTCTGGCTCCTTGTAAACCTTTTTTTCGTCACAATTACGTGAACTTTTAGATTCTTTTGGCATATTAAGCAACTTCTTTACCAAATGATGTCATAAGAACTTTGTTTAATTTCTTTCCTTTAGAATGCTTTTTGAAAGCATTTCTTAGCTGAGCATCTGTTTCATTACCAAATATTTCGAACTCTTCGTTCTCTGCAGATAGATTTTTACCACCTTTTAATAAGTAGTATTGATCATATCCAAATGCATTTTTTCTAGCAACACATTTGTTCTTTCTGTATTCTGCTGCGCAGTCTTTTTTGAAATCATCATACATCTCATAATTGTATTCGCCATTCTCAATATCTCTTTTCATTGAGTATAATCTTTCTCTCCAATGACTAGCATCATCAGCCATAAAGAAACCTATTGTTTTAGTATTATATCTTTTGCTTAGGTTAAGTAGAAGCTCTTTAGTACAATTAAATCTTTTACCAAGATCGATTCTTTTGCCATCGATGATAGCTTGATAACCACCATTGTAAGCATTAGTTTCTATCTTCTTAGATTCTAAAGCACGTGATTGAATTGCATTTAATCCATTTGAATCACCATCTGTAAAGGTAACTAAATTCATTTTTTGGACCTGATGCTTGACCTTAAATTCTTTAACCAAATGATGAGCTACGAATAGCGCTTGATTTAAAGGTGTTGAACCATATTCTTCGTACTTAGAAAGAGCATCATACCAGCTTCTGGATTGTTTTCTACCGTACATATGTCTTATTGAATCTTCATAATCTTTTTTGTTAAGCGAAGATGAACATATAAGAGGCATGGATAAATTATCCATATAAAGATCACCATCTTTTCCGTTAAATGATTCGGTATTATTAGATGTAAACCCATAAACATCAAATGGAATTTGAACTGATTTACAGAACATAACCAAATGAAGAAGCTGATCCATAACATATGGCATTGATTGAGCCATAGAACCTGAAAAATCTACGATCATAATCATACCGTGATTTTTAGCATCTGCCAATCTAGTAACTTGAGAAAAGATATCTTCTGATGTTTTATAAGACCAAAGCTTATTAACATCGATACGACCAGTTTTAGCAGTAGTAGCTCTAGTGTATTGGAATGCTGCCTTTCTTTGTTCGAATTCTTTAACAGCGAAGTTAACAGATCTCTTGGTTTCTTTAACGTATTCTTTGAACCCATCATATCTGGAATCATTTTCATTAATGTAATCATTTGACAATCTATCTGCTTTTAATTTTGCGTAAGGTATAACTGCAATGTTTCTTTTAGATTTACTAACGTCATTAATTAATACTTTTTGTGAACCATTTTCATCTATATCTAATAGAGATTCTTCGTTTCTCCTAAAAGCTTCGTCTGTCTTAGAAACATCTTCTTCTGAATGTTCCGGTTGTTTGGAAATCTCTGCATTATTAGGATCACCTTCTAGATCTTCATCTGCAGAATCTGGATTGTCATCCCCACCTTGGCCGTCAGGCTCCTCAGTGGCTGAATCCCCATCTTCATCTGCAGAATCGGAATCTTCTGTTGTTTCGTTTTCTTGTTCGCCTACACCCTCTTCTGGTTCCATATCGTCATGGCCTTGGGGTATGTCTTCATTATCTTCCATTGGTATACCATCAGTATCTGGTTGTTCCTGTGGTTTTGGTTCCAATAGTTCTGGTTGGTTTTCTTTTGTATAAGCTAAGATATCTTTTGCTAACTGTACAACTTCATCGAAAGTTTCTGTTTTCATCATTCTATCAAAGAAGACTAGTTCTTCTGAATTAAAAGGAACGGTTGCAAGATGTGCTAATTTAGCTTTGATGTTTAACTTATCGATAAGCTTAACTTCATTCCATTCTAAATCATCTACATCACCAAAGAATCCATCTTCTTTTAAAACCTTATATCCACGTGCCATAGGTCCAACTAGACCTGGGTAAATATTCTTAATAAATTTTTCGATCCTGGCATCTTCTACAACGTTAAGATATGATCTTGGAGCACCTGCTAATTTTTCTGGGCTATCGTGCCATCCTTCGAAAGGAGTATGTAATGCATGGGATACTTCATGACCTACTAAAAGATCATAAACATCTTTACCCATATCTTTCCACATAGGTAAACCTAGAACACGATCTTTAACATCAAACCACGCAGTGTGGTAATTACCATGCTTAATAGTAATGTTTTCTTTAGCTAGTAGCTTTGGTAGAATCGAACTTTGTAACATATAAAACTCCTTATTTTTTTAAATGATGTATGTATTATACCGTATTTTTGAGTGCTTGAGAACCCCCTCCCCCCTAAAATAACTCACTTTTTTACGATATTTCACGTAGTTGTGACGAAACGATACGATTATTTATTAATTGGCGCACCCAGGAGGACTCGAACCTCCAACCCTCGGCTTAGAAGGCCGATGTTCTATCCAGTTGAACTATGGGTGCTTGGTTCTAGAAAGGCCAGGGGTTTGATGACCAGTCGCGATCTTTCTTAAGACAAATTTTGCCTTCTGTGTCTNTATACAATACAAACTTATCTCCGCTGGAGAAACCATGTCTTTCTAATTGTTCCATAGTAAGCTTGTCTTCATTATCACAAAATTGAATACCATATGGATTCATCTTAAGCTTATAGTCGACATACATGATTTCAAATGGTTCGTTATCCATTTTAGATTCCTTTTATCTGATTTTGGAAAAGTTCTTTTGCTTAAAGAACTCTATTTTTGATCTAAATTTATTCTCTAATACATCGCCTTTGTGGGATATAATAAAGGTGTTGCTATCTTCGTCTAATGTATCTAATATTTTGGTCAGGCTTTCTACTCCGTCGTGGTCTAGTGAACTATCAAATGTCTCGTCGAGTATCAAAAGATTTGTCGAGGCACTGTTTTTTAACTTAGCAATCTGTCTCCATGTAAATAGGAGACTTAAATCTATTCTTTGTTTCTCTCCTTCAGAAAACGATGCATAATTAAAACTATCTCTATGGCGAGATCTAATTGTTTCATTAAAGTTTTCATCTAAGTGAAATGCAACAAAGAAATCTAACACTTGTAAATAATTATTGATTAACCTATTCATAACAGGAAGATATTGTTTAATGACTTTAGTTTTAATACCAGTGTCTTTTAGCATTTCTCCTATTACTTCGTTATAGGTTCTTTCTTCAACGTATTCTATTTTCTTATCGATAATAGTTTCTTTGTTTGTCCTTAGGGCTTTTAACTCTTTCTTAGCAGCACCGGTATCACCAGTTTGGCTATTCAATTGATTAATTTCTTTTTGGATCTTATCTATTTCTTTCTGTATTACAGAAATTCTTTCATTGTTAGAATTAATCTTAGATTGTTTTTGTTTTAGGATATTAGTCTTATCAGAGATTTCTCTTAGTTGCTGTTGTAAAGTGTGGATTTCTTTTTCTAATCCAGCCTTTTCCTGTTGTATACCCTTAGCAGAATTTTGGATTAGCTGTATTTTCTTTTCTTTTAATTCTGGTCCTACATCTTGATCGCAGGTTGGACAATGGTCGTTGTCCTCATAGAATCTTGCTTGATCGACTAGATCCTTGATTTTTTGGTTATAGTTTAGATCTAATGATTTTAATTCGGACGATTGGTTTAGATTTTCTTTATGTCTTTTCTCTTCGCCTTTTAATAATGTCTCTAGATTCTTACCTAACTTTTTAGATTCTTCAAATGTGTCTTTTATAGTTTGCTTATGTACTTTAATAGAATCTCTTTTATTGTCAATTTGATCTTGGTTTAACGACTCTAGATCTTTTATATACTTTGATTGACCTGTAATCTTAGTCTTAAGTAATTCTATCTGGTGGCTAATATCAACTAACTCATCTCTTATCTTTGTATTACGTTCTTTCAATAATGTATTCATCTTAGAGAATATATTAATATCCAAAAGATCTTCTATTACAGACCTACGGGACCAAGCAGGTAATTGCATAAATGGAATAAAAGAACTAGACCCTAATACAACTACTTGGTGAAATGATTTATGATTAAGTTTTAATATGTTTTGTTCTAAAAACTTTTGGTAATCCCTAGCGTTACTAGATTGATTAATCATATTACCATTCTGCCATATCTCAAACTTAGCCGGTTTAATACCACGGACAATTTTAAATTCTTGTCCACCTATATCAAATTCAACAGTAACTTCTGCTTTCTTTTGATTAATAGAATTAACTAGTTGTCCTTTGTTAATATCTCTATGGGGTTTATTAAACAACGCAAAGGACATAGCATCTAGTAAAGTGGATTTACCTGCACCGTTTTGTCCTACTATAAGTGTTGTTGGGGATTTATTCAATAAGACCTTAATTGGGTCTGTTCCAGTGGATAAGAAATTTTTCCACTCGCATGATTTAAAATTTATCATAATATCTCTAGATTCTGTGCCTCCGTATAAAGCTTACGGAGCTCTACTTTAATATGATCTTTATCAAGATCTGTTTCTACTGCATCAACATATGAATCTAGAAGTGTTGTTGTATCTTCCATGGATATTTTCTCGTCTTCGACGCTTTCTCCAAGATACTCTTCAAAGCTTTCTGCTATTTTTAGTTCATAGGTTTCAATACTATTTAACTTATCTACGAACTTGTCGAACATATATAAGTCATTTTTATTTATAACAATTAATTTAATGAAATGTTTTTCGTATTGGGTAACATCTACTTCGTTGTAATCTAATTTACTGTCATCATAAACTACCTTTTTAAATATAGTAAGTGGGTTACGCACGGGCGTAAGCTCGCGTGTATCTGTATCTAATACATGAAAGTATTTAGGATCGTCTACATCTGCCCAGGTAAACTCCATTTGAGAACCTAGATAATGAACGTTATCCCTACTTGATTTAGTATGGAAATGTCCTGTTAATACAGATTCAAATCTCGAGAAGATATCTGCATTCATACCATGTGGATTAGGCATACCTGCCATCATTTCAAAACCTTTTAATTCTAAGTGAGCTCCTAGTATTGGTGCTTGACATTGCATTGCCCATTTAGTATATTCTTCTAGATTAGCATTATTAATCCAAGGTAATACCCCAATCTTTAAACCATCGTAGTCCAAAACTGTTGGCTTCATAACAATGTTTACGTTAGTGGTAAAGTAACCTAATAGTTCTTTTAAGGAGCATAGTTCATTGGTATTCTTAAAGTATACATCATGATTACCAGGAATGATATCCATAGTAATACCAGCATCACGCAAAGGTTCAAGAAAATGTTTACGATTTGCATTAAGAGCTTTAAAATTCACAAACTTGCGATGTTCATAATAATCCCCTAGGTGGAGGATGTTTTTAATCTTATGTTCTTTTAGATAAGGAAAAAATACTTCTTCATAGAATCTTTCTTGATAATTTAAGAAAATGTCTGAAGAGTTTCGGACGCCACAATGCGTATCATTTAATATTGCTACTTTCATTTATCTCATGAAAAGCTCTAGCTTTTCTATTTCCTTTTCTTTTTTTGCAAAATCTTTTACTGCTTCATCTTTCTTTCTAACAGTACTTATCCTTTGTCTAAGTGTATCAACATAGTTCATAGTCTCTTCAGCACCTGCACCATCCATACCCATTTCTACAAAATCATCAATACCCATTTTTTCAATGAACCTGAATTTAATTTCTTGTTGCTTTTTCTCTTTCGTAATTCTACGGATAAAAGCATAGAAACATATTTGTGTAAAGTAACTAAACGCATTAGGATTACCTGTACGTGTAGCGGTTTCGATCTTATAGTTATTGATTGCTCTTAAACAGTTTTCTACGGCATCCATAACCATTTCTTCTCTGTAAGTATATCTTACGAAGTTTGGTCTGTGCGATAGTCCCTCTGAAATTTTTATAAAGCACTTTGCAATATAATCCGTAACTGTTGGTTTTGGTAATTCGTTCTTTTTTGCTTTGTCGCATTCTTTAACGTATTCTACAACTGCTAATGAAAACTCCTTATTGTTAATATAATGAGCCTTGTTCTTTTTTGTTGCCATAATTCTATATCTCCATTTTTTAATAGAAGGTACTATTATACCATACTTTTGGGTAAAAGTAAACCCCTTAATTTATTTTCGCTAGGGGGTTTACAAAACACATTTTTTATGATATAATAATAGAGTCCATTCGAGGGAAGAGGTACACTAATGAATAGTTTTCTTCTTACCAATAAACCCTTCTTCTTCAAACATCTCAGCCATTTGATCATCAACTTCCATTTCTAATTCTTCTAATATTTCCATAGTAGATCGGCTTTCTAATTTGGGTTTAGATAGATTTGACTTAGCATTTAAAACAAACTTAACATAAGCTTCTTTTATTTCTTCGTCGACTGGGGTTGATTGTAAAACATTAGTAAATCTTATTTTATAATTCTCTTCTTTCGAGAAAGGAAACCATGGTGAAAATTGATAGCCATTTATTATTCCAGCTGTAATCTGAACCGGTAGTCCAAGATACCAATTGTCATCATTTTTAGAGTTAACAGCAGCTATGATTTGCTCGCCATTAATGAGTTTAAAGTGTCTTACTTTTAAATCTTCTTCCATTTAAATATTTACTTCGTGTAATTCGTAATCAAATTTTTCTTTACTATATATCTTTATTCGTTCTGCAGCGTGTTCAAGAGTATAGTTCTTTTTAGTCTTCCAATGTAAATCATCTGCTATATCAAATACTTGTGTATCTCTATCACTTTTTCTAAGTCCTCTACCAATAGATTGTAATACTCTTATTTGGCTTTTTGACGGTGAAGCAAAGATTAAATTGTGTAGTCTCTTTATATTTATACCCGTAGAGAATGTGCCTAATGAAGCTACAATAATTGCATTCTCTTCTTTCTCAGTTATCGCGCGTACGCTCTCTCGCGTGTCCACGTCTGTCTCGCCTGAGACATAAAAAAGCTTCCTATCTTTACCTTTAAGTTTTTCTTTTAAGATGTTATGTAAGGGTTTTCCATGCTTTTCGACGTAATTAAACAGGATTAAACTATTACCTTCGAGGTCAATAGCTAAGTTAGAAACAAAATTATTTCGGGGAGTATACCTTACAATAAAGTCTAACTCCTCTTGGTATTTTAGTTTAGATATTTCTTTACAGTGNTCTTCTTTATATTTTAATAGGATCATTTTAATATCTAGTTTAGCTAACTGATCAGAATCGATTAATTCTTTTGTTGTAGTTACTTTATTTACTGGTCCAAATAATCCTTCTAATACTAATTGATGTGTTTGTGTTCCATCCAACGTACCAGTAGTTCCTATACGATATTCTGCTTCTGTACATTTTTCCATAATGGATGTTAATGACTTAGCTTTAAATTGATGTGCTTCATCACCGATAACCATTCCAAAGTTCTGGAAGAATTCTGCAGGTCTTTTATATATGGATTGCCATGTAGATATAACTATTCTTTCTAGCATTGCACCCTTCTGAACACCACCGTGTATTTTATTTGCCCATTCGTCTATATGAAAAAAATCATCTTTCATACTATAATCAGCAAAGTCTGAATACATTTGTTCTACTAAAGAAATAGTTGGAACTATGATTAATATCTTCTTACTTGGATCGTGATCTATATACCATCTAGATGCTAAGTAAATAATTAAAGATTTACCGGATGCAGTCGGAGATAATAGTAAAGCATTTTTGTTTGTTAGCGAGTGTCCTAGAGCGTTTAACTGATAGTCACGGGGTGTAATTGGTACTTGATTAGATGTTAGTTTTAAATTATCTAACCATTCTTTATTNATATATGTTCTGTCTTCAACNGGATCTAACTCACCATACTGCTTAGAAGAGGCCGTCAGGACTTCGTATTCACGCTGTACAGCAAACTCNTTTAGATACTTATATAAACCAATGTATAAAGTTTTCTTACGCGAATCAAACAGTCTTATTTTTCCATCCCAATATTTGTTTCTATATGCAGGCATAAACTTATACCCAGGAACATAAAAACAGAAATGCTCAGTCAGTTCCATTTCAATACTAGGATCTGTTTCGATGTACATGAACGCGTGGTTCTTCTTTACAATCTTTATTTGATCCATTAGATAATTTCTTTTAATCGTTTCACAGTACTATTTATATCACTACAAAGATAACCATATATGTACCAATTAATAAACTTGTTTGCGTAGAATGGATCATGCCAAGTTAAATCTGTAATTAAATCTTCTAGTTGGGTTAATGATTGTAATTGTTTTGTAGCCCAATGGTATTCAGGAAATCCATAAGATATGATTGGTACCTGATGCATTAAACATTCTATTCCAGCAGTACTATTTTCTGTAATAGCTACTCTTGTTTTAGGTAATACATCATGAATACTGACATATCCTTCTATTACCCTAATCCCAGATTTTTTCCACTGGTTAATCTGGTTTGTTTTTCTTTTATCCTGGAATGATGGGTGTAATTTAACTACAATCGGTCTTGTCTGTGATACTAATAACTTGGCAACAATACTACAAATTTTAGTCCAATGGTTACCAAATCCGAATCCATCTACTGTTTCATCTTTAGGTTGTTGTACTATAACGAGAACATGATCTTTAGGAAAGTTTTTTCTCAAATCGTCTTTCCATTTAACCATAATAGAATCATCCCATTTATTAGATTTAGATTTAATTAATTCTGATATATCGGAATTATCAGTATATTCTTTTTTTAATCCAATCGGCTCTTTAAATGCTAGTGTAGAACTATTAGCGTACCCGTGGGTATCTATTGCAAAGTGATCACTGGTAGGACCAGTTGGTTTAAAAATAAGAGTATATTCGCTCCAGGCTGGAACTTCTGATATATGACAATGATTGTATATATCAATATCAGCGATATCGCTTTGGCTTTCAGTATGTCCTAGAACAGACATAGCTTGATGTATTACGTTTTCGTGTTTAGTAAAATTATCGAAACGGTATTGATGTATTTTATATTCCACTAGTAAATTTACGCCACTCAATCATATTCTTAATTGTTTGGTGACGCCATTTAATGCTATCTAATATCTCTTTTAGAGTACTACATAATTCTTCTTGATATGCTATTCTTTTTTGCATTTCTTGGATAATAGGATCTGAATCATAATACTTATCCATATCGGATTTAAGTACTGTTAGTCCATTTAATGGATCGTATTCCCATCCTTTTTCATTTAATTCGTCTTGGGTTAGTTTACCATTATAATGATTAAACTTATCTCTAAGTAAAACCTTAAAGTCTAATTCTAATTGTTTCAATTTTAATCTGCTTACACTATATATCTCCAAGTATTTGGAGTGTAGTTTTGCTGTTGCTCGGGAGGATTCATCTAATGCCATTTCATCAATAACATTATCTTTTTTCCACATTTCTAATACATTTTCTAAGTTCATAACGTATATTATACCACAGTTTACGAGAAAAGTAAACCCCTATCTAAATTCAAATGATGTGTATTTTAGTACTAAGTCTGCTTGTACGTACTCTATATCTGTTGCTTGTGCGTTGAATTCTGTTGCGCTTAGAGATATAGGAAATACCCCTGAAAATGCAATTTCTTTATTAACATTATTATGTGATGACAATATCTGAAGTACTGCATCAAATTTATAATTCCTATCAGCATCTTTTTTCTGTGCGCTGTTAGTTAACCAGTTAAACGTTTCTATATAGTTTTCCATATTTTCAGTAACGTTAAACCGAATAGCAAGATCTTCAAATCCCATCCTATCACCTGTAAATGCAAGGTTAACACCTTTATACGGGATTGGAACATCACCCAGGGAAACCCCGGGTAACGTTACGGCTGTACAAAAATATTCCAAATTTGGAAAATTTGTATTGTCGATCTTAAAGTTAAACCCTACTGGGCTTAAAAAGTTCTTGTTGGTTGTTAATGCCATTTTATGTTATATTTTTCCTAATAACTTTGTGGAGTCTACCTGATTTCATCATTTTGTGAAATTTGCGATCCTGCAAAAGAAGATACCAGCCTAATATCGCCCATGGCAATAACAATAGTGTCATTGCTTCCATGTATGTGTACCTCTTTTTTCATAATGTAATACTATTTATACGACCTAAAAAACTAATCTACAAAAAAAGGGACACCGAAGTGCCCCTTAATCGAATTAGATTTAACTAATCAGGTTTACACCATGATGTCGTCAACTCTGAAGATTCTGAAGTATTGGTTGGATCTATCTGCACCGACAGTCCCATCAATAGCTACGTAAGGATTAGCAATCATGCCGTACCTTGTTTTGAATCCCATTCTAGGTTGGAAGTCATTCTCACCAACTGCTTTAACCATAGTTAAAGGAACGTATGGACAATAGAATAGTCCTGCGTCATATGGATTTGAACCTCTGTAACCAACACATGCGAAATCAACAGTTGAATATGGATCAATGTAAACTTTCATTCTGCCATTTAAGACACCTGCGAAAGTATTACCAGTATCGTCAACATTCAAGTTAGCTGATAAAGCTGGAGTGTAGTCTAATAGACCAGCAGCTGCTAGAGCTGAAGCAACGTCTGAAGAACATAATACGAAATTACCTTTTCCTCTTCTTGTTTCTTTAGCGATAACATTAGCTTCTCTTTCGAGTTGCATAATTAGACCTTTAAACTTCTCTACCATCCATCTACCATCTGAGTCTGTACCGACGTCAAAGATACCTGAAGTAGCAGTTGAAGATTGAAGTGCACCGATTTTAGCAGTTTTTAGAACTGTTCTAATAACTTCTCTGTTGATTTCCGCTAGGATTTCAGATGATAAGATATTAGCAAGTTCGCCTTCTGCGTCTAAGCCGTGAACGGCTTTAAGATCTTGTGCTAGTTCCATTGTGTACTCAGCTTTTAATGCTCTTGATTTAGCAGTTACTGTAGCTTTCTCGATTGTGAAAGCCATCTCACCGAATGCACCGTCGCCTGATTCGCCAACACCTAGTCTTTCTGCGGCTGAGGTAGCTATACCTGCACCGAATGTTGAGACTGTGTCGCTTTCATCTGCGATTGTACCGTCAGTGTCTGCATCAGAAACACCAGATAGACCTGTTGGGTCTGCTTGATGTGTACCTGCTCCAGAGAAATCAGTATCAGCTTCATTAAAGAATGCTTCTGTTCCTGATTGAGTTGCGTACTTTGATTTCATTGCAAAGATAAGTCCAGTAGGACCAGTCATAGGCTGAACACCTGCGATATCATATGCAATAAGGTTTGGCATTGCTCTTCTTACGAGAGAGATCAATACTGGGTCAAAAGTTCCGATGTTATTCGGAGCTGAACCTGTACCAATATTGTTAGCAGCAGCTGCTTCAGAAATGTAATTTCCTTGCGCCTGTGCTTGTTCTTCTCTCAAAGCAACTTCTTGGTTCTCTAACAATCTAGCTGTAACAGCTTTCTTGTAGCGGTCTTCAATAGCTGGAGCACTTTCGTGATCTAGTACTGGTGACCATTTTTCGATTAATTGTGAATCTGCGTTAAACATTTGTTTTCCCCTTTAAGATTACTTATTAAATTTAGTTATAGCCTGAGTGTATCTAGACATAGTGTCGGATTGGACTTCGACCGGAGCCTCGTCTTCACCTACCATGCTATTTACTTCGTCAACCGATTCCTTAACTTCACCTTTGAAATATGATTGTTTGATAGTGTCAACTTTCTGTTGGAAAGTATCTATATTATCAAACTCAACATCTTCACAGAGTTTAGCTAATTTTTCGGCTTCAGTTTCTGCAAGCCCTGAAGATGCTTCTCTAACAATTTGGTCTTTCTCGAAAGATGAGACTTTGTTGTGTAAAGAGATATTATCTTCTGTGGATTTATTTAAAGATTCTTCTAGTTCAGATACTTGCTCGGCTAGATCGTCGATTAAGTCTTCTTTACCTTCTGGAACCTCGATATAATGTTCTTTGAACACTGCTTGTAAGGAAGTCATAAAGTCTTCAGCAATCTCGGTTTTAAGACCTTGATTGATTGCAACTTCATTTTCTTTCACCCAATTTTCAACTACGTAGTTAAGATATGAATCTACCTTCTCTACGAGTGAACCTTCGATGTCGGAAACTTCTTCTTCCAAGTTTTGCGCATATTCTGCTTCTAAGCGTTCAATCTCTTCGGCAAGTTTGCTAGTAAGCACTGCTTCGAATATTGTACCCGCTTTATCACGGAATCCATCTGAAAGAGTAGCTTCTTCTTTGACTATGTTATCGATGTCTTCATCAAAGTCAACTTTCTCAACTTTTGCTTTTGCTTTAAGTTCATTCTTCTTCTTAGGTAAAGAAGCCTTCATGGCCTTATCTGCATCTGCAACTTCTTGATCGTTGTCTTCTTCGACTTCGTCGATTTTAGTCATTTTAGCGAAGAGCTTTTGCGCGTCCTCTTTTCTTGCTGATTTTAACATATCAACAGCTGCTTGAATAACACCAGCTTTAGTTTTTGGCATTGCAACTTCTTTGGAGGTAGATTCTTCATAGTCCTCTTCCTTCTTTTTGGCTGCTTCTTCCAAATCTTCTACTGATTCCTCAGTAGACTCTTCAGCTTGTGTCTCTTCAATCACTTCCTCTTGAGTCTCGTCGATTACTTGTGTTTCATCGTTAAGTACTTCTTCAGAAGCTTGCTCTTGAACGTCTTCAGCGTCATTTAAGTTTTTTACGTCTTCTGACATGTCGTTCTCCTATTTATTTAGAGTTTACAAGTTTCGAGAGGAAATTTTTAAATGCACGAATTTCAACATCAGATGATGCGGTGTTCCTTGCCGTCTTTATTTCAGTCTCAATTATTTCAATGTCTTGTGCTTTGAGTATTCCATTATCCCAAACCCATTCTACCCCTTCCATGATTCCATTAACGAATGCTTCCGGAGCGGATGGATCTTGAACTATGTCTACGGTGGCTAACATAAAGTCTTTACCAACGTAACTAGTACCGCCTTTTTGCACAAGGCTTCCCATTCCACGACTTGATACACCAAGCTTAACTCCACCTTCAAGCAGACCTTCTACGATCTGTCCCATAGGGGTTTTAAGAATTGATGCTTTTCCTACAACGTTACTTCCTTCCCAACGGAGCTCAGTAATTTTGTGAGAAACTTTGTCTAGATTAACAGTTGGTCCTTCCGGATGATTTAACTCTCCAACTGCTCTTCCAGTAGAAACCTGCTCTTTAACATATTTGTTAACAGCGGCTTCTAAAATCTTTTTTTCATATATTCGGCCGTTTCTATTTTTCGAATCGGCCTGCATAAATACGCCTTCAATAACATGGCTTTTATTACCTTTCTTATCTTCAGTAATAAAGTTTCTTATATTACTATCGTTGTATTCTGCGATTAATCTCATAGTTGTCCTATTCTTCTGCTTCTGCTTCAACAGGTTCTTCGATTGGATCTTGATCCTTTCTTTGAACCATTGTAGAAGCTAGCTCTACTTTTTTTGCGTCTAAAGCATCAGACATTTTTCCAGCCATTGCTGTGTTAAATGCTTTTTCAGCGTTTATATTATCACCATCTTTTAATTTACCAATAATATCTTTAATTGTCTCACTCATTCAATTTTCCTCGTCTGTATTTATTTATAATATTTAAAGTCTTAACCGAATCTAGGATCATCTGGATCAGGCATATCTAATTCACCTTTACCTTCTTCGTCCTCGATTTGCTTATTCATAGTCTCGATATCATCATCACTAAATCTAAGAATATTCTTTTTAACCCATTCATTTGATATGAATCGACCAATATGCTCATCTAATGATCCTAACATGTCGAACCTTTCCCTATACATTTCAGCTTCTTTTAGTTCTGAAAAGTAATTATCCTCAATATAGTCGAACTGAATGTTTTCTTTCCATTCGTTCCACTCTTCCATAGTTATAACATTCTTCAGCATTAATTGAGTTTTTAATAACTGAATGAATATATCTGAAAATCTATTTCTTAACCTATCAATAAATTTCTTAAACTTAACCTCATCTCTAGTAATCTCGGAAGATCTACCTAATGAGAACTGGGCTTCTTGTTCTAATCTATTCATAGGTACATTTAATGATTTATATAATTTCTTTTGGAAATATATAATATCATCTATTTGTCCTAGATTTTCACCACCTGGTAATGTAGTTATTTCTGTACCTCTTCCACCTTCTCGTCGGGGTAAGAAGAAATCTTCAAGCATACTCATATGCTTTTTATCATCTTTTATATCACCAGTTGATGCATCATAAACCAATTTGTTTCTATATTGGTTCATAATACCTCGTAAGTATTCTTCTGCTTTACCTTTCGGTAAGTTACCAACATCAATATAGAATATTCTACGTTCTGGTGCTCTACTTATTCTATAGATAACAACAGAATCTTCCATCATTCTTAATTGATTTACTGGCTTAATAGCTTTATGTAAATACGATAAGATTCTTTTACGAGAAGAATCTAATATACCAGATGTTGCATAAGCTATAGCATCTGATTGGATTTTTAATCCTTGATTATATTTTCCTAAAGCATTGTCTTGGAAAATAAAAAATTCTTTTTGAGATTTAATAAGTTTAGCTCCTGTCTTAGGATCTTCTTCTTCCTCAATCTCTTTTACTTTTCTTAATTTGGTAGGATCAATATACCTTAGTTCTTGAATTCCTTGTTTTTCATTACCTTCTTTTATAATAATATGATAAGGTAATCTTCCATCAATATACCATTTTCTGAATATATCATGGGAATATGCATTAAAGTTTAAAAGTGATAATATTGTATCAAATTCGCTTTTAATCATTTTTTTAATTTTATCTGAAGCTTCTAATTTATCTAATATGATATCAACTGGAACATCGTTATGATCTCCAACAATTGCTTCATTTACTATATCTTCGATTGCTCCATCACATTCTGGTTGAGCAGCTATATCTCGATATTTCATAACAAGATCTACTTCACTTTTTGCTTTGTCTCCGTCAAGATCTAAATATGCACCAAAGTGACCGCCAGAGGTAATTACGCCTGCGCCGTCTTCATCTGTATTTGGTACGAAAGAGACTTTCGGAGCTTCTTTCTCCTTCCCTTTTCTATTTATTTCAAAGCCGAAAAACTCTGCCATTATTTAATCCTCTTAATATTATCGGGGCAAATTTCTTTGCCCCTTTAATATATTTATACTAGTTTTACGAAGTAGTATTTGACTCCCAGTATTGCATCTGCAATTCTACTGTGAACTCCTCAATTGTGTTTTCCTGATCATAGGCAACTTCAATTGCTGAAATGTTAGAAGGCCAAATTCCTCGAAGATCAATCTTCTTGGTTACATTACCTTCTTTATCTAGCTGTTCCATTACTGCATCAGCTTGATAATCAGTAGGATTACTCAATCCTGTATTAGAGTTGTGTCCATTAATACCATTACTCCATCTTTCGAAAGCGTTTCGAACTTCGAAACCAACGTCATTAATAACTGTAATGCTCCATGGTTCAAAAGATCTATCTCCAGCTATCTGAAGCTTTCTTCCTCTGAACGGAACCTCTACAGGTGCTACCACTGACGCTGGGAAGGCTGCTGCTTTACACATGAATGATGTGAGTTCAACGTCGCCTGCCGCGTATCCTGGGAAGTTAACAGTACACTTGAATAAATTTCCTCGTGCACCACCGCCAACTAGTTTAGATTTAAAATCATCTACGCCTAATATTGCCATTTTTTATTTCCCCTATACCCCTGCGATCTCGGAGAATTCTACTCCAGATCTGGTTGCAATGAAGTTCAAACTAATAAAGTTAATAGATCTTGCAGGCTTGATAAATATATCAGCTACGAATCTATTTCCGTCTATTACAGAACTTGTATTATTGGAAGTGTCACAAACTACTGAAAAGTCTGTTATACCTCTACGTCCTTTAACGTCTCTTAAGAAGGGCTCAACCATATTCTTGAACTGAGCTCTTGTGAATTCGTCGTTAAATTCAAATAATTGTGCCTTAGCTGCTGTTGAAATTGCTTTCTCAAGAGCTATGAACAATCTTCTAACGTTAATCCTGTCAAAAGCCGAGGCTCTGCTTAATAGGGTTTTATCCCCAAAGAGCATCATACCTTCACCTGGAAAAGATACTAAAGGATTAACACGTCCTTTATATAATGTATCTCTATCCGCTTTTTTCGGATTGAACGCTAATTTTGTTACACCTAATAGTTGACCTCGGTTAACACCTGCTGGTGAGAACCATGCATCTGCCACTCTATCGGTATTAGCACAAAGACCTGCCATGTGTCCTGCTGCACCTATGTATCTGTATAAGTCGTTATACTTATCATATACGTATAATGCACTAGAATCACATACTGCGTAGGAAGTACTCGTTAAACCATTTGCAAACGCCATAACGTCTGTAGCTGGTGATGAGCTTCCTGCTGTGTCTTCTATTGGAGGTGATACAAATGCAACTAAATCTTTTCTTGCGTTAGCAATAGAAATTAAGTCTTCTGCAATTGTTTCTGCTCCATTAGCATCTGGGCATGCAAACAATAAATTAACATCAACCGTTTCTGCGTCTTCGAAATTGTCATATGCTAATGCCATTTCTCCAACTGTTGGTGTGTTATCGTCTGATCCACCGCTTAAGCTATGATCTATAGCTGCCGCGTGTGTGTCATATGCCGCACTTCTTGATGCTAAGCTTTCTCCAGCGTTTTGTAGATTTGTAGTGTCATGATCAGACCACCAAATATACTTAGAGGTGTTATTAATAACCTCTTTGTAATAGTTTGATGTTCCGTCAGTCTTCTTCGCGTCTGACGCTTGAGATACGAATGCGAATGTCTCTAGAACGGTACCAGCTGTACCTGTCCATAATCCGTCTTCGTCTATAACTGCTACGTGTAATTCGTCGTTGTAAGAAGTTTTTCCTAAGTTAACTGCGTAATCAGATGTACCAGGAGCGCCATCAAAAGATGATGCAAATGCCCAACCTGAAAAGCTACTGATTCCTTGCGAAATCATAGAAACTTTTAGACTGTTCCCTAGTGAACCTGGATATTTAGCTACCCATAAACCCTTATCCAACGAACCACTCGAATAGTTATTTTCATAATCTGTATTATTCTTAATAAGTTGTCCAGTACCATCTGCGGTCGCATTATCATGACCTGAAGATACCCGTACAACTTTCAGAGCGTTACCATACTTTAGGAATGCCGCTGCTGTAAGAAAATATTTCGCTGTATTGTCGTCTGGAGTACCAAATTGCTCAGCTAGTTCTGATTCAGAACCTACTGTTACTATCTGGTCTGCTGGACCCCAGTTGAACGCACCTGCGAATCCACCAATGTTGGTAGATACTGCCGGAATTACATTCGTTGCGTCTATTTCTTTTACCTGGACGCCTGGTGATACTTGAAATGCCATCGCTTTATCCTCTCATTTGTTGTGAGTTAGTTAATAAGTTACATAATAAGGTTATTTTCAATCACATTTATTTATAATAATCATAGTTCTAAGTGTCAGTATTGTCTTCTTTACTAACATAGTCTGATAATATAAATCTCCTATTTGGATTAACTGCAACTTTAAATGTAGTCATTAGTTCTCTATTAACTAACATTTCAGATGCAGAATCTGTTGTTGTTAAACCAATCCTAGTATTTGGATATGATTTATTATTGAAATTAACCGTCATTTCTATAACTGGCCTTTTTTCTTCCACTGTAGGTAATCTTCTTGCAATCGATACATCAATTATATCTGATTTAAATTCACTACCATTCTTTCTCCAGATAGCTGTATCGCCATCTATCTTTAAATTATCTACATGTAACATGGAAGCGTTTGTACCGTTACCGGTGTCAAACTTAGCACGTATTGAATTTTTCAATCCATCTAATTTAATTCTTTCTATAAAACCACATTCTGTTCTATGTAGCGGTTTTCTATGTAATTCGTGTGTGAAGTAATCTACTATTAATTCTAGTACTTCTTCATCTGTTATTTTTCCTAAGGATTTACCATCTTCTAGGTCATATCCATTGAAGTGTGATCTGATTCCTGGTGATCCATTTATCTCTAAAACATAAAGATCTTTACCAACTTTACAATGATCTACACCGCAATAGAGTGCGCCAGTCGCACGTGCGGACTGTTTAACGAGTTCTTTTTCTTCATCTGATAGTTTATATGGCTTTGTTTTTGCACCTAAATGTACGTTGTTTCTAAACTCTTTTTCGTCTTGCTTAATCCGTTCAGCTGATCCTAGGATCTTACCATTAATAACTAATGTTCTTATATCTGATTCCAATGGCAAGTATTGCTGGATTAATAGTTGTGCATCATATTTCCATAATGCTTGACAAACAGAAACTAACGATTGTTTACTCTCTGCTATAGCAACACCAACTCCTTGTGTACCTGTTAATGTTTTGATGACAACAGGAAATTTACCTCCGATCTTTTCATGAGCAGAGTCTATAGACTTAATATTTGTTATAACAGATGATTTAGGTGTAGGTATATTATTACGATCTAATGCAATTACGTTTGACATTTTATTATCACATAGCATCATTGATTCTAAATCGTTTACCATAAAGAATCCATATGTACCTAAAGAAGATACTAAGGACTGTGATACTAAAGTTTGTATAGCCCCAGCTCTTACGAATACAATTGAATTTTCTTTACTTATTTCTATTTCACTATCTTCACCATCATAGTTCTGGAAAACCACGGATCCTAAATCAACATCAACAGAAGAGATAAAGGCTTCCTCTACATTTATTAATGTAAATTTCATTCCTCTTTTCTTAGTTAGCTTACTAACTATATCTGCAAATGTTCCTTCTTCTTCCCCAAGTCCAAGCACAATACAATGTAACTTAGAAGGATCTTTTTCAAATACCCTCTTTTCTTGTATTATTTCGTTATCCGAATTTTGCCAGTCTTTAAATTTCATATTACCAGTTTATAAATTTAGTGTCGTCCTCGAACCACACGTTTCCATCTTTGTCTTTAGTATATTTATGCTCTTCAGATTTCTCACCTAAAAACCCTACTGGAAGCATATCATCTTGTATTGCTGCTAATCTTTCTCTATATAACATATCTTTCATGTCGATATCGGTTAAAGATCTAAATATATCAGTAGTGGTAAACCACGCAAACAATACTAAGTTCATCATTAAGTCATCATGATTTGGTGCTACAGCCTGAAATGAATTGCCTTTACTTACAAAAGTACTCATTTCAATAATTGTATTAGCATCTACTATCTCTAGTTTTTTCTGTTCAATTAAATCTTTTATTGTAGAACATCCTATACGTTTTACTCTTCTAGTCATCGTAGCACCAATTGCATTAGCTTTTACGGATGATTCAACAAATATGTTTTCATATTCTAAATCATAATATAAACCATTACAAACCACAGCACCTTGGTCGTTACTTTCTACAATTACATATGCATCATTATAACTTTTAGCATACTTATAAATGATATCTGGAAATAACATAGGAGATAAATTGTTATCTCTAAACGTTGCTACTTGCTTAAAAGGATTACAGGTTACATCAATAACAGTAAACGTACTATAATCTTGTCCTCTTCCTTTTGCAACATCAACTGTCATTATATATTCGTGATCTTCTATCGCTTGTTCATATATCCAAACATTCTCTTTAAAGAATTCAGGAGATTGGCTTTTTTGGGCTAACAGATAATTAGCATCGATTAATGTATTACCACGTCCGTGGAATGTATTACCAAACTCTTGTTCAAATTGTAGTTCAGAAGTATTAGCAATAGTTTCCTTTTGCCATTTTTTATTTCTTCCTGGTACATCCCACCAATCTATACGGAATGGCTTATAATCATTTGTACCCTGCGAAGCACCTTCCCATAGTTTATGATATACATTACCTATCCCATTTGCTGTAGAACAAATTATAATTTGGGTATCTTTACCTGCCGAGACCACNGGATAAGTTGATGTGTAAAATTGGGCATCATTATCAATAAAAGCAAACTCATCTAAGAACAATAAGTTAATAGATAAACCCCTTATAGAACTTCCGGACGTTGCCGCTGCTAAGATCTTGGAATTGTTACTGAATGTTATTGATCCTTTATTTAATTCCTTAGTTCCTGGTTGTAAAAAGAAAGGTAAGTTTTCTAGAGCTAATGTTATACGAGCTAGCATTTCTCTAGCTACTGCACCTTTGTTTGCGAGTATAGCTATGGTTTTTTCTGGGTGAAATACCGCATACCATAAGATATAAACCACACTAGATATACTTTTACCACTCTGTCTACATGCTAACACTATACTAAATCTATTACTATTGAAGTGTTTAAACATCTTTTTTTGATATGGATATAGGTTAAATGGTACTAATCCTTCATCTAAAGATATAATCTTAACATATTTTTTAGCAAAGTATACAGGATCTTTCATACATTTCATGTACTCCCGTATTTCTTCTTTGCTAAATTCTGTCTCTACACCGTCCCGTTTTACATTGGGATTACCTAGATAACCGAATTCGTTGTTCTTAATCCTCTGCATCAATAAAATCTTTATCTAATATCATCTTCTGTANATCAGCTGTACTTCCCACGAACAAATTATTATTTGTTACTAATCTTTTCTTCTCTTCTGCTTCTTCATCCTTAGATAGTTTCTTTTTATCTGCTTGCAAAGCCATAAGTTTCTCTGTTGTATCAGCAACATCTTTTATAGCTCTGGATAATACTTCGAATGCGCGTGGGTGCTCGCTCTCGCGGGCGAGCTCGGCGAGCGTATCTAAACTCCCCATTCCGGTGTTTATTAGATCTTTATAGGTCCGTCTAGAAAACTCGTAGTCATCTTTTATATCTTTCTTGTCTTTTCGTTCTTGTGCACCAGCACTAACAGGAAGATTTTTTTCTAACGACTTTTGTAACTTCTCTTTCTTTTCCATAATATATTCATCCTATGAGGTAGTGTTTATTTGTCCGCCCATTGCACTATGATTAGAGCAGTAGTAATATAGCGTTGGTGTACTTGCTGTAACTACTATTTGTATTGATGTTGATGTAGGATTAGTAACACCTGTTGTGTATGCTGCTCCACCATTATGTGTTCCATTTGCTACCTGAGAAAATTTAAATGGATGAGCCGCAGGATAATTAATTATATATGTATTACCAGCAACAAATGTTAACGTTGGTTGCTGTTGATCAAATATGAAATATTTATTTCCAGAGAATACTACATCTGGGTATGATGTTAAAGTGTTAACGTTTTGGGTAACACTTACAAACACAGGAGGATTATTAGAATTAATACCATCAATAGTTAATCCAGATGGTAATCCATATCCTGATACTGCCATACCAACCCCTAGATTAGCTACGTTGTTAACATAAACTTCATCTTGAGTTGCGCTAATTACTATTTGTTTTGTTATATTTATAGCTTGAACTCCTGCTGTATATGTAAATGTATTACCAGCAGAAGTTGGGTTTGATGTTGTCTCTCGTGTAGTTGTAACTGTAAATGAACTTGGGCTATCATTTGATCCAACAGTAAAATTAAGTCCTTGATAAAATTCTGCAGGGGTTTGTCTTTCGAAGTCTAGGTTGATTGTACGTATAATACCTTGATCTACAGTTGGTCCATAAAATTTCATTTTCATAACAAAATCTAATTGGTAAGTTAAAACTCTTCTTTCTGTGAAATCACCTTCGTAATCATCTTGAATACTTACCCCTGTTAATACAACAGGAACGTCTTGTTTGTGTGTAAAGTTATCTACTGGGGTAATTGATACACTATACTCTGGTTGAAAATAAGGAAGTATCTGTTCAACTATTTGTAAACCATCATCTTGGTTTTTAGCTAAAATATATAAAGACATTCCTATATTATAAGACGTGTAGTGTGAAATAGTTTTCTTTTTAGAAACATCACTCGCGTGATCTTCTACAATTTTATTTCTCTTCTGTTGTTTTATATTGGTATCTAATTCTAATGAAGTCATTTCAAATGCCATTCGTGGCAATTTGATTGATAAAGGAGAATCAAAGTCTTGGTCAATTCTTGCAAGAAATTTTTGTTTTGGTCCATATGATAATGGAACTTTTATTTGATTTAATACAGCACCGCTAGCACCTTTTCGAATTACTTTTATATCATTAAACAGTGTTCCGAATACAGCTACCGATTTTCGCATTGTGGCATGATAGAAATGAGAACCAAACATTAGTACGTATCCGACGGATCACCGAATGGGTTTGATTCCGTAAAGTCCATGAAACTATCTGCTTCAAACTCTAAGGCCACATTCTCCGCCGCTCCATCTGTTGTAAATGTATTAGTATTATCTGAAACATCATATATTTTAGTAATAAGACCAGTATAACTATTTGCCGCACCTGTAAGTGCTGCACTTCCTGAAACAATAAAGTCTTTTGCTTCTCCAGCTGATCCTGTAACTCCTATATTAGATATTCCATATGTACCAGCTGTATTTGATGTTTTAGTTCTTTGTTGAACTTCACCAGTAACAGTTATACCTGTAGAAACTAATTGTGAAACAGTTTCACCAACTTCAAAATGATTACCACCTGAAACCGTAACATCTACAAATACCTGATATGCTGCCGATCCAGTTGTAGAATCTATACCTTCTATTCCAGTATCAAAGTCTTCATCCGAATATTCGAATAGTGAACATTGCATTCTATATACTGGTACATTAGATAATTGAAAAAATGGTGATTCACTTTCAACGTGATTGATTTCAAAGAATGAATTTGTCATAGGAAGGAAAATAACATCTCCTTCGTTTGGTCTTGGTTCAGTTACATCAGCTGAGAATTTACCAACTAATCTTTCCCAAACTCTTTTTGAAATAACAAACGTTGCTTCATCTCTTATTTCTAATCCAAACTTAGACATAAGGTCACCAGCACCTTCGAATCCGTCTATGTTTTCTATATATGCTTCCATTAAATATGCATCGTCAAATTTAGATGCAGGATCTTCACCAAGTATACTATCTCTATTTACAAGGGTACGTGGGACATAATATATGTCTTGTCCGTATATTTGTAAACTCTCAACAACTAAATCTTCGTAGAGGCTTTGCTCTGATTTAACTGCCTGAGAAAAGAAAACGTTCCTAGGCATAGTTTATCCTACGTAAAAGTCGACTGGTTGTTCCCAATTTAATCGGGCTTCTTCTTCCAATCTTGTAATTTCTTCATTTGCATCATCAAAAAGTTGTCTTCCGTTAAACGTAACTCCCCCAGGCATTTGCATACCTTCGAACTTTAGTAGGTTTGTTCCCCATTGTCTTTTAATTAATGATGTAGCATATTTCTTTAAAAAGTAATCGTTATAAACATCAGTGTATGTATCTGGATCTAAAATCCGGAAGCACTCTACTACAATATAATCATCTACCTGTACTTCTTGTGACCAATTCATGAATATATCTAATTGATTTTTATGCATATCAAAGTTAATAGTTTTTTCGTCACTATCTATAATGTTATCAAGCATATCTAAGTATTGCATACTCATAACATACTCAGCTAAACTACCCATAAATCCTAAACTATATAAATCATTCATATGAATCTGATATCTTATATCGAACATATCACTAGTAGAAACTGAATCACGAATAGGTATTACTCTTACGACATTTTGTACTAAATCAGGAATAGGAATAAATCTATTTTCTATATTTCCTTTTACTATTCCATTAGATGATGAAATAACACCAGTTGCACCTGATGTTCCACCTGTTACTGTTTCACTAGCTTGGAAAGGTACGTTAGGATTGCCTAATGTATTATATCTTAGTGTGGATGTAGTTGGTACTTTTTTTACAGTAGCAATTGCTCCTGATGTACCACCAGTCATTATTTCGCCTTCTATAAATGTTCCTGTGGTTACTGCTTGAAATACTAATTCACTATTAGTTATTTGATGCTTTAAGAATACTTTTTCGATTCCATCCATATGATAGTTTTGATAGAATTGTAGAGCTTCGTCTATTCTATCATCGATTTGATCCTCGTCGACATTTATTTCGATCACCGGTGCTCCCAATGATCTTAAACAGAAATCAATTAATGTTGTTTTACTATTTGGTTTAGCCATATTACTATTTATACTCTTT
>JGI24004J15324_10000066_pt1 | contig 35377 bp, 38 predicted proteins | sample LinPmetageLP32_FD_15324 | JGI IMG/M metagenome (IMG submission 15324)
AGAAATTGAGTTCATAGAAGGCCAAAGGCTTTCTACTGGGTTTACAAAGTGGGCTGTATCCTCATCTTCATTAGACGGAATTTCTCTACCGGGAGGGTTGTATGCAAACCCTTTCGGTGAAATATCATTTGCCGATTATGGAGCTGATAGATCAGGCGCAACTTCAGTCAATGCGCAGCTAGCCGAAGCTGATCTCAACTCAGACTTTAGATTTCCTGCTGGCAAATATCTTGTTGATGATGACTTTACAATAAAAAATAATATTTACTTTGATGACGGCGCAGAAATTTTAATATCTGAAAACAAGACTCTTACTATTGAAGGGCTCGTTTATGGGTGGTCTGACAGAAATCCATTTTCAGGAATCGGAAAAGCACTTTGCCAGCTTGTGATAATTGATGTTTCTAACGGTGAAAACATTCAAGAGGTTTACAATTCAGTACCAAAAATGCTTTATCAAAAGGTTCATTTAAGACTTGAAACGGAGGCGGTTTTTGATCACTTAGTCATTGAAAATTGTCATTCAGCTAGAGCGCAGAGGCCGGGCGGTCTTGGGACGGAATCTGCCCGACTTCAAATTTACACAAATGGACAGGGTGCTGAGAGTACATTTGCTCATGTAAAATCGCTATATTTCTCTGATTGCTCAGGAAATGGCAACCCTAACGTTACTCACATCGGCGTTGACTCGGTAAATGAGATTGACAACGAAAACGCAGGCGTTGCAAGTTATAATTGTACTGCCTTGGTGCAAAATATTGATTTTAGTCAGTCAACCGGAATACAAAAAGCGTTACTTGCGTATGGGGGTGGTGAGCTTCGGACGGGTTATTCAAACTTCGGTAATGGCGTTGTAGAAAAGGCGCTTGTTACAAAGGTTATGTCTAATATCTATGATGATGGTGGTAACAGCGGCACAGTTACAGATCATGTTATAGAGCAACAATCCGGACAAGTGATAGGCACAAGAATACTTGACGAGGTTTACAGCGATAACAATCATGCTGATTCATTTTATCGTACTGGTTCCATCGGTTTCTTGGGTATGGTACAGGATGTGGATACTAGGTCACTGCTTGGTCCTCAAATATTCCAAAGACAATCCGCCACAATGTTCGGATCAATGTTTGAATCAATTGACGGGTTTTTGACTGAGGTTGGCGGTGCTGGTGGTAACGTACAGCTTAATCCATCAAGAGGTCTTCAGTTAAACACTCAGACCGTGGCTGGTGGATCTGCAAGGGCATATTTGAAACGAAATTTCTCATTAGGCAATCCAAACTGGGAAGACTCCTATATGTCGTTAGCAGTTGCAATTGAAAACTCAGGGGGCGGCACTGGAACTGTTACAGATCTTGTCATCGGTGATACTGATAACTCTCACGTTGGCGTAAGAATAAAATCCACTGGCATTTTTGGTGTTGTCGATGGTGTTGAGTTTTTGACAAGTGGTATTGGTGGTGATGGGGCAAGAAGATTAGAAGTTATATTTTGCAAAAATTTTGTTGAGATTTGGCTAAATGAAAACTTCATCGGAAAGTCAAAAGCGAACATGCCAACTGGCGCAAAGGAAAACGTAAAGGTAGACTTCAAGATCTCAAACTCTGGCGCCGAGAACTCGATAGCCTACCTGTCAGAGTTTAGATTCTGCGCTTCATAACGCTAATGCATTAAAAGAAAGGCCGATCTTCATCGGTCTTTTTCTTTTCTCTGATTAGTCGGTTGTAGTAAGCAATATTTCCAATTCCCGAATGCGCTTATTGAAAGATGAGCGCATTTTTTCTAATTGTTCCCAGGTCCATTTAACTGGATCGGAATGAGTTTCGCAGTATTCTATTATGGACTGACCTTCTTCCTCTCCAAACCTATCAATCAAACCTTGCTTGTATCCCCTTGTTGTTTTGGTGCCGGATATGTCACCTGATAAGTTCATATTGCATCGGTGGTTGTGCTGAAGGAATGTATTCTTTCTGTCATAGCGTAAACCAGACTGAGCGCCGCGAGTTTTAAAGTGACCACAACACCACTGATCACCACCAATAGGGCGGCCGCAGCTAATACATTCAGGCTCTAAACCTCTTTCTTTGAACCAAAATTTTTCCTCAAGAACGCGCATTTTGTTGAATGCCTTCTGAGTTAAACCGTGTTGCCACTTCAGATCGCGCCTTTTTGATTCCTTGCTGGCTGCTCGTGAGGCTTTATCCTCTTTCGCTTGCACTTGCTTGGCTTTGTTGATTTGCTTCGTCCTGGTGCGTTCCTGAAGCTTTCGTGAATGAGCTATTGCATGGTCGATACAGCAAAACCAGCCTGCCGGGGTTTTAATTCCTTGCACAGTTGGATAGCGGTCTTTGCAGTGCGTACACTTCCGTTTTGAATTTGCCATTAGAAAAAGCTCATTAGTTGGTTATAGGTATTATCATCGGCAGTTTTGAAAACATGCTTCATTGCTGATCTGATAAGCGCGTTATAACACTCTTCAAATTCTTCCTGGCTCATTGAAGAAAACGAAAGTGATTTAGCTTCAACTCTAACGTCACCATGAATACTAACGTGCTGATCATAGAACCCGGCCAACACAGTTAAGTGATTGCGGAAAACATCAAACTGCTTAGTCTCGCTTTGAAATTCGTTATCGCCTTTCCAGTAGTTAAAACAAAAATTGAAGAATGCGAAAACTTTACGGTGAAACTTTGGGTTTCTGGTTAACTTGATCTCAATGGTGTACTGCTCGCCCGTTTTGAATTTATTAAGCTTTTCAAGTTCCATATCTGAAGCCGGGCAAAGAACGCCGCCCGGTTGCTTTATCATTTCAACTTTCATCTTCATCACCTAGCTGTTCAATTAGGCTGTCACCGATATTCTCAATCATCCAAGAACAATCATTATCTTCAGCCACTAACTTAATGAGCTCGTACTCTTCCGGCTCGCATGGATAGCAATCTTCTGGTGGTCCACTATAGAAACCTGGTGAAAATGGTGTATGATTAAACGTAAGTTCAGCTTCTACTTCTGAGCCGTTTATATCCAGTGTCACCGTTTTTGTATATTGCATGTTATTACTTCCTTTTCTACTTTGAACTGCCCTAGCCGTATTGGTTAGGGCTTTTTTTACTTCTCGTAAAATCCCGGCCTAAAGTCGTACTCGATCACTCTTGAAGGTGCTTTAAGTCCTATAGGCGTGATAATGCCAACCGCACAGCTAAACTTAGGCCCTTGCTCCTTGCCGTTTTTATCCAGGAACTTTGAACCGTCCGGCCTTAAAAATTTAAGTCTGAATGGCATTTCAATGAATGTGTCACAAACTTCTTTAAGCTTTCGTCGATAGGCCACTTCAGGGTTATTAGGAATGATCATGGCCGTTGTTGTTCCATGCTGCTCACATTGATCAACCGCCCTTTCAATGAATGGCATTACATTTGAAAATGGTGGATTACACCATGCCAGTGTAGGGCCGTAAGCATTACTAACCCAGGGGGTAATGAAACAATCCCGATCTTCTTCAAGGGTAAAGTAGTTTTTAGCCTTAGCTGTTTTTTTAAGGCAACACACATCAAGGTCGAACTCGTTACCCACAAGAGACTCAATTGAACGAATCAACCAAAAAGGCGTTTGCCCCAGGTCTTTTTCATTTTCAGGAGTGTTTGAATTATTGTTATCTACTGCCATGTTACGCACCTAATTTTTTAAGAAGATTTTTAACGCCACGGTGATAACCAACTTCACCGCGAATATTAAATTTGCCAGTTGAAGGCCAGAAGTCGGCGATCTTACCGTTGTGATTAACAACCAGGTGAACGCCGTGATTCTTTGATTCAAACTGAATAGCTTTATCAGCAAGAATTTGAGTAGAAGAAACAAGGTTCTTAGCCTTTTTCTTTTTACCTTCTTCCTTGATGATTTTGAAAACTTCGCCTATCTCGCTCATTTTTTCTCAATCCCTTTTCTGTTTCGGTATTCGTTCAAACCATCCATCAAAGACTTAACGCCTTGCTTAGATTCGGCCTTGTGTTCTGATAGCTCAATTAAACCAGGTAACTTACTTGGCAAAGCTTCCAAAGGTGTGCGCTCGTAGCAATCGTAAGAGCTAACGAACTCTTTCTTCTTCCAAACAAGTTGATCATAGGTACACATGCAAAGCGCTCGCCATCCACCGATAGCTTTAACAGCCGCAATAGCTTGCTTGTCTTCCAGCTCAAGAGTGCCATAGCTACCAATGCGGCTAATCTCTCTCTCAATGCAAGCCCAGGCCATTTCTGCGCGGTCTTCAACAAGTTGTTGGTTCTGCTTTGCGGTGCCAGTTACATATTTCGCAATGTTGGCAATGTTAGGAAAGTATTTCCCATCGTCAGGATCAAACATATGCGCCTGAACCGCTTGCTCAAGTGCGTCAATTCCCCATTGCTTAAACATAAGCTTGAAGTTGGCAATGTCTGCCTCGCTCAAGTCTCTACGGTAGTTAACCGATAGCTGAGCAATCATATTCCCAAATCGTTGTTTAGAGTCCATATTAATCATCCCACTCCATATTGTTTAATGCGTTAATCGTGTTTGATACGTGCTGACCAAACCGCTGCTGTTCAGGTTGAACATTATCGGCAAAGAAGCTTTCAAGCTTTTCCCCGGTGCGACAAATTAGCTCAATATCGTTAAATGGCTTCTGTCTGTCGTTTTGCCCCATTGAAAACGGATCATTACGACAACCATCAATAGCCTGTTTAATCTGCTCAACCGTATAGCCTTCTTTCAACCTGGCCTTGATAGCTTTGTCGCGTTTAGCGGTTAGCTTGCTGGTAGAAAGATTTTTACCCATAACGTCACACCAGTATTTGAACAAGTCGAAAGCCGGGTTAGCTTTAGCTGGCATAGGTTTTTCTAATTGGTTACTGGTTAATGGTTCTTGGTTATTGGTTATTGGTTTATGGTTAGCTTTCGATTCGCTTTTTTTAGCTTTGCCTTCGGTTTCGTCTGGGTTAGCTAAATTAACCGACTGGGTTTTTTTAGCTTTGCCTTCGGTTTCGTCTGGGTTAGCTAAATTAACCGACTGGGTTTTTTTAGCTTTGCCTTCGGTTTCGTCTGGGTTAACTTTGGCTTTTCTTGGTCGCCCTCCCTTTTTGCCGTTAGCCCTTGCTGCGTCTGCCTTTGCGTGATAATTCGCAATTTCTGAATCAATGCGACTTTGCTGATAACCTTCTTCCGTTTCTGTAAAGAAATCCTCAAGGACGGTTTTAATTTCCTCGTGGTTTTCTCTCATGTTGATAAGCCTGGACAGCTTAGAAACGTCTTTTATAAGAGGTTGCTCTTTGTCGTAGTACAGATCGATAAGCCGTCTATAAGCTAAATCTTCGGTATTACTCAAATGACGAGTAGCCTTAGCATAGTCACCAATGTTGAATTGGTAATAGTGCATGGTTACTCCCCTGCGCTTTTAATTCGATCAGACAACTCATTGACCAACCACTTGGCGCGCTCTGCCTTTAAATACAAATGACCAGGCTTGTTTGATGCCTCTGCCATTCGAGAATAAACAATGCCAAGGCTTTCTTGGTTGTTCATAACCTCTTCACAAAGCATGATCTTCAATGCGGCAACGGTGACGTATTTATCAGTCGTTGGAAGGTTTTTGTTTAAAGTTGGTTGAGCCTTAACGATTTGATCAGCCTCTTCGTTATTGGCTTCTGAGTTGTCGCACTCAAAAAATTCAATATCACAAAAATCTTTACCGTCAGCTAGGTGCTGATAAATCCTTTGCTGAAGGTTTTGAGTTTGACCAACGTAAATACATTCTTCCTGATTAAGAAGAGTGTAAATAAACGTGACTCCTTCAATTGGTGCCGGAAGCTCATCAATAGAGCTTTTGATTTTCAAATTACTCATAAGCTCACCTTGTTTTGTTGAACCTCTTTCTTGTGAAGGGCAATGATAAGCTCGGCAACAATGCCTTGCTTAGTGCTGTTAACATGACCGATGTTCTTACGAGACTTTGAAAGCTCAGTAAGAAGTTCGTCAATAGATGGGTTTAGTTTTACCTGTTTCATTTACATATTCCTCTTAGGTTGTGGTGTAAGAATATATGCAAAAAAAGTAAAAGTAAAGTTGACTTTGCTATTTTCTATTGCTAAAGTTCAATCATCAATACGGAGACACAACATGAAGAAGGCAAGTATGAAGGTTTTAGCAGTAATATCAGCGGTGGCGCTTTTCGGTCTTGTAGGTCAAATGGACTATGAAGACGCAGTAAACCAGGAAGCACACTATTGCGATATGGTTGAAGCCGGACACTGGCCAGCATTCAATAAGAATGTTTCCTGTGATAATTCGTTCAAAGTAGAAGGTGAATAAAATGACAACAGAATTAAAAAAGGTATTTGTATACGTCCGTGACTGTGACGGTAAAACTTCAGTAGAGGTTTCAACTTCACAGTTTGATTCAACTTACTGTTCTGATATTACTCGTACAGTTAGTGCACCACTTTGCGAAATGGAAGTTGAAGTTCCAGCAATCTCAAGTGAAGAAGCTCAAAAGGTTTTATCTGGCGCACTACTTGAAAGCTTAATTGAAGAGCGTGAGAAGGTGAGAGCAGAAACTCACCGCCGATTAATGCAGCTAGACCAGCGTATTGCTGATCTTCAGTGCCTTGAGTTTAAAGGTCCTGAAGAGTCAGAACATGATTTTGATAAGTTGTTCGTTGGATGGAAGCAAGAAGTTCTTTATCAAGAAAGAACGGCTCAAGAAATAATTCAAAATGCTGAAGATAACGGCATGTTTATTCCTGAAGAGTTTCGTCAAAAACTTACTGAGCTAAATGGTGGCAACAATGAGTAACGGCGAATTAGTTACAAGTGATCAGCAATCATCACTTCCGGTTATAGCACAGCCGCACATGCGCCTAATTGAAATTGCAGTTGAAAAAGGTGCTGACATTGTTCAGTTAGAAAAGCTTATGGACTTGCAGGACCGCTTTGAAGCTAAGCAAGCGCGTAAAGCTTTTTTTGATGCCTTATCTGGCTTTCAGTCTAAGTTACCAAAAATTGAAAAGACCGGGAAAGTTGGGTACGAAAATAAAGACGGTTCTTTTACTGGCTATAAGCATTCAACACTTGCTGACATTGGCCGGGCTACTGCTCCTATACTTGCTGAGTTCGGTTTATCTTATCGCTTTCAGCAATTGCCAAGAACAGACCCTAAAGATCAATCAATCACTTTGGTTTGCATATTAACTCATAAAGAGGGCCATGAAGAGCGCACTCAAATGACCGGATTTGCTGATACTAGCGGAAAGAAAAACGCTATCCAGGCAATCGCATCAACAAGAACTTACATGCAGCGTTACACGTTAACTGATGCTTTAGGCTTAACGTTTGTTGAAGAAGACGATGATGGTCAAGGTGGCGCATTAACATCAATAGAGCAGCCGTCTTCACAACCAAAACTTTATGATGATGAAACATTCAATAAAAACTTTAGCACCTGGGAAAACGCCATTAAGTCAGGAAAGAAAACACCTGAAGCGGTAGTTGGTGTGTTAAACAAAAACGGTTTCACATTAACTGAAGTTCAATTAAGCAAAATTTACGGAGTTAAATAGCATGAAATTATTACAATTAGAGCAAGGTTCTGATCTTTGGAAAGCGGAGCGCCTTAAACACTTCACCGCTTCAAATGCTCCGGCGTTAATGGGTGCAAGCAAATACCAGACTAGAAAGCAGTTGCTTGATGAAAAGAAAGGCGCGGCCACTGAAGTTATCACGCCAGCAAAACAGGCGTTGTTTGATAAAGGCCATAAAGCAGAAGATGACCAGCGTTCTGTTCTTGAGCTAGAAACGATGGATAGTTATTTGCCTTGTGTTGGTGTCGCAATGTATTACCCAAGCGATGATCCAGCTTGTGACCCGCTTCCTTTAATGGCTTCTTTCGATGGTCGCTCTGATATGGGTGATCATGACTTTGAGCACAAGCTATGGAATGAAACGCTTGCTGAAAACGTTCGTAACAATGCGCTTGAACCTTCACATTATTGGCAGTTAGAGCACCAGCTATTAGTTTCTGAAAGTGAGTATTGTTTATTTGTTGTTTCAGATGGGACGGCAGAAAAACGCGAAATGATGAAGTATTACCCAGTACCAGGCCGCAAAGAAGAATTAATTGAAGCTTGGGTATTGTTCCAAGCTGATCTTGAAAACCATCAAATTGAAGCAAAGCAAGAAGCTGTTGTTGCTGAAAAGTGCAGCCTTCCGATTATTCAGTGCAGCGTTACGGGCTCTCAAATTACAACCAATATATCTAATTGCCTGGTTGAAGTTAAAGCCCTGGCTAAGTCTGAAATGGCGAGAACATTTGAAACAGATCAAGACTTCGCCGACAAGGACCAATTAAACAAAGACGTTAAAAAGGTTCGTGCTGAACTTAAAGAACGTGTTGCCAGGGTAAAAGGTGAGTTTGTTAGTTATTCAGAGTTTGAAGCTGTTGCTTCAGAAATGGATAAAGTTCTTCAGCAAATGCAAAGTCATGGTGAAAAGCAAGTTAAACAGGCTAAGGACGCTAAGAAGCTTGCAATAAAACAGGCAGGTGAAAAAGAACTTGCCGACCTAGCTCATAAGTGTGATTTAGAATTAGCGCCAATGACACTGATGGGTGTTGCTAGCTTAATGATGCCTGATTTTGTTGCGGCCATGAAAGGCAAGCGAACAATTGATTCTCTTGAAGATGCTGTTTCAACGTGCGTTAACAAAGCTAAAATTGAAATTAAACAGATAATGGACCGTGTTGTTCCTAACCTTCAATACCTTCGTGACCATGCAGCGGATTACAAGTTTTTATTCTCTGATGCTCAGCAGCTAGTTAACCAGGACGCTGAACCATTTCAGGCAATAATTAAGTCACGCATTGCTGATCACAAACAAGCTGAAGAAGAACGCCTTGAATCTGAACGCAAGCGCATTCAGGAAGAGGAAGAGCGCAAGGCCAAAGAAAAGGCAGAGCGTGAAGCTGAGGCCAAAGCAGAAGCAGAGCGCGAACGTATCCGCAAGGAAGAACGCGCCAAAGCTCAAGCTGAAGAACAGGCTAAGCGTGAGAAGGAAGAAGCTGACCGCTTACAGCGTGAAGCTGAAGAGAAGGCTAAGCAGCCAGAGCCGAATCTAATCAGTGAAGAAGATGAAGCTATCTTTAATGATTGCGTTGCTGATGCTAAGGCGGTTGAGGTTGATACCACGCCTAAGCAAGTGGAATCACTATCCCAAGGTCGTTCTCAAACAATGCGTAACGCTGAAGTCGAACAGGCTAAGCCGCTAAATCACATTATGTCTAACCTTGTTTACGCTCTAACCAAAGAGGCGGCGAGAACTGACTTCATGGAGTTCCTTGAAAGTTGGGGTATTACTTACGATGAGTATCTTCAGGTAAAAGAATACTGGTTGTCGCAAGGCGTTAAAACTTACCTTTAATAATTAACCTGGCGGTGTAACAGCCGCCACCACTTAAACCAAAGTAGAGATATAACATGAAAACGATTTTTACATACGACACTGAAACAACCGGAATCCCTAACTGGAAAGTGCCAAGCGATTCAGAAGAGCAACCTCACTTAGTTCAATTGGCTGGTGTTCTTTCTAACGCTGAAACTGGTGAAGAAATTCAATCAATGAACGTGATCATTAAGCCGGACGGTTGGGAAATCCCTGAAGAAGTAACAGCGGTTCACGGTATCACGACTGAATACGCGCTTGAACATGGTATCCCTGAAGGAATGGCCGTGGCAATGCTTCACATGATCCGTGGTGACGCTGAACGAGTGGCGTATAACAAGACTTTTGACCAGCGCATTATTCGTATTGCAATGAAGCGCTATATGTCTGAAGAGTGTATTGAAAAGTGGGCGGTGAAAGACGATCACCACTGTGCAATGCGAATGGCTCAAAAAGAGCTCGGCGGTAAAAATCCAAAGCTTGTTGATGCTTACAAGGCTATTTGTGGCAAAGACTTGGTAAATGCTCATAGCGCAATGGCTGATACACTGGCAGCGCAAGAAATCTTTTTCAAACTTAACTCAGGAGAGTAATCATGGCAGATCGCAAAACAAACGTAGCTGACTTTATCGGCGAATGTAACGCTGGAATTATGATTGAAAAGCTTGCACTAGCTTTAAGTGATGCGGCGCTAGCTCAAATCACTCACGGTATCGGCAGCAAGAAAGCGAAGGTATCACTTGAATTTACCTTTCAACAAATGGGTGACAACGATCAGGTTATCGTTTCTCACAAGCTTTCAGCCAGCAACCCAACCAAGCGCGGTAAGAAGTTTGAAGAAGATATTACCGATACAGCTTTCTTTGTTGGCAAAGGCGGCAAGCTAACCATCAACGCGCCGGAAGAAGACGACAGCGGCCAGTTCAACCTAACGCATGAAAATGTTGATAAAGAAACTGGTGAAGTACAGCAACACTCAAACGTTCGCCGCCTGGCTAACTAATTCAAACCGCCGGGTTAACGCCCGGCAAACCTTAAATTTTTATTAGAGAGTAAATAACTATGTCAATGACTAAAGAAGCAATCCAGCACCTTGAGAAAACTGTTCTACTTGCAGGAGTAAACGCTTCACTTGCTGAAGTAAAAGCTCAATCACCACTTATTGCACTGCCTGAAGGCGTAAAGCTTTCTGACCTTGAAGGTCACATGGAGCACCGTACTTCTTACCGCTTCAACTTCCAAACCAAATCAATCAAAGACTTTGGTGAATACTGCAAAGAGTTCGACAAAGAAGGCGCTAAGTGTTTTGTAAACTCTGATCGCATGTATGCAGAAACCATCTTTGACCTTGGTACAGAAGATAAACCGCTTCACCAGCGTCACAATTCAAAGCTTCAGCTTGATAAGACGGCAGCGTTTAAAGCTATCCTTTGCGTAAATGGTGATCACATGAGCCAGAAAGCAGCGGCTAACTTTGTTGAAGACTGGGCCGACAATATCAATATTGTGAACAGTGACGGCGAGCCAATGACCAACAGCCAGGCAGCTAAGCAATTGCGTGAAATCACTATCGAGCAAGTTAGTAACCGTGATAGCAAAGTCAGCGACTTCGGCGAGTCTATGAGCGAGTTTGAGAAAATTGAAGCCAAGAACCAGGATAAGATCCCGGCAACGATTGAATTTACTTGCCAGCCTTATCACGGTTTAGCTAATCGAGCGTTTACCGTTCGCGTATCAATCCTAACTGGCGGCCAGAAGCCTGAAATCTGCTTCCGTATCATCAAGCTTGAAGCACAAGAAGAAGATATGGCTGAAGAGTTTAAAGAGATTCTGGTTGAAATGTTCAAAGACTCTGAACTAAAAACCTTCATCGGCGAAAGCTAAAATTAATTAACCAAGTTGAACTGTCTGGAATTTCCGGATAGTTCACTTTAACAAGGAAATACCATGCAAAATAATGCACCACTTGATAAAGGCCGTGTTGCCGTAGTAGTTGAGAAGTATCCAACCAATCAGCTTGATCAGAACAACCAGCCTCAAATGAAAAACCGCTATGCCACTGTAGGCCGCGCAACTCTTTGGCCTAACAAGCAGGGCTCTAACATGCCTAACATTGAAGTTGAGCTTGATACTATGCCCGTCGGTCAAGCTGGCCCGGTTAAAATGTATATCTTCTGGAACTCTGAAGATAACCAGAACCAAGCTCCTCAACAAACTGGTGGCTATCAACAACAGGCAGCACCACAGCAACAAGGTGGTTACGGCCAACAGCGAGGCCGATAATGGGAAAAGTTTTAGACTTACTCAGTAAAGGCGCAAGCGCTCCGGCTGGTTACGTTACTCACGTTAACGAAGCCAAAACAGCAGAAGAAGCGCTTGCTGTACTTTCAAAAGAAGCAAGAAAGGCATTGCGTGAAACGGGACTTTGGAACCAAGAGTTTCACGGTAATGAAATTGTAGCGGTGATCGCCTGCTTTATTGCGGCGAAAGCTGAATTAGATAAGCAATCTGAAGGTAAATAAAATGACAAAGCAACATGACGAACAAATGGAAAAAGAAATTGTTGAACTTGGTTTAACTGCGCCTCGCGTAACACTTGATTCAATCAAAGCGCTAATGGCGAAAGTAGAATACAAGGTTCACGTTGTTGAAGGAACCACCACAACTCACGCCGTTGCGCTTCTTGATGGTTTTAGCCTGGCTATTGGCATGAGCTCTTGTGTTGACCCGGCTAACTTCAATGAAGAATTAGGCCGCAAGTATTCAATTATTGACGCTGAAGAGAAGGCTCAGAAAAAATTATGGGAACTTGAAGGTTATCGCCTGAAGTTCTCACCACTTGGCCACACAATTCAAAGCATAGGTTCATTTGGTTGGGCGGTTGAGCGAATGAAGTCAGGCGCTAAAGTTGCTCGCTGTGGTTGGAATGGTAGTGGAATGTTTGCTTATTACGTTCCTGCTAATTCGTATCCGGCTGAACGTGGCGCAAATGTTCACGGTATTTTCAAAGATGATCTGGTTCCATATCGCCATTATCTTGCATTGAAAACGGCGCAAGATGATGTTGCTACCTGGTCCCCTTCAACAAGTGACGCACTAGCTACTGACTGGGAAGAAGTTGAATAGCGTTATCAAGGTTGTATTTATGCCTAAGCTGTTAAAGGCTCAAAGGCATGAATACTTAATTAACACCGACAACTACAAAACCGCTGAAGAGATAGCAAGTAAGCGGTTGTTATTTGATGGTCACAGCAAGAAAGACTTCAAAGAAGTTGTTATAGCTCAAGTATTTGATAAATAAGGTATTTATGAAAATTAGCAATCATTTTACACGTAAAGAGTTCGCATGTAATTGCGGTTGTGGCTTTGCTACCGTGGATGTAAAGCTTGTTGAGTTGCTGGAAGTGGTTCGCAATCACTTTGGCAGTCCAGTAATTATCAACTCAGGCTGCCGCTGCCCTGATTACAACAAGAAGGTAGGCGGAGCTTCAAAGAGCAAGCACATGGAAGGAATAGCCGCTGATATTGTGGTTAAGGGTGTTGAACCTGCCGAAGTTCATAAGTTCATTACTGGTCATGTTGGCGAGAATTGGTCTGGAATCGGTAAGTACAATACATTCACTCACATTGACTCTCGCCCAAGTCCGGCGCGTTGGGGGTAAGCATGAGCATAGGATCATGGATAGGCTCAGCGATAAGCGGAATTGTGTCTCCAATTACTGGAATGATACAGAAGCGTGACGACAACAAAACAAAGGTAAAGCTAAGCCAAGTAGAGCGAATTAAAAACGCTGAAGACTCGGCAGCAGAACTTGATAAGGTGTTTGCTGAAAATGCAGGAAATGGAAGCTGGAAGGATGAGTATGTAACTCTGATAATCTCACTACCTATTCCAGTCTTGTTTTTGTCAGTTCTTTACTCTGCATTTACAGGTGAGCCAGCAGCAGCAGAAGCAGCAAAGGCAGGAGTCGAGGCACTTAAAGACTTGCTTCCTGATTATAACGATCTGCTTATGATGGTTTGTCTTGCGGCAATTGGAATAAGGGCAATAAAGCGATAAAATATAAATTGAGGATAGGGTAGCTCCCGAAAGAACGACACGCTGATCGTTTTTCCTCAATCTTCTTTCAGCGAACCTTAGCGAGGTTATTATATGTTTGTAAGAAAACCATCTAGCAAAGCTTCTCTTGCCATGAGAAAGCCGATCCTTGGAATTGCCATCAATGACGCATGGTACATAACACAGTCGAAAGAAAATGGTTACTGCCCTATCTACAGAAAGTGGAAGGATATGATCACCAGGGCCTATTCGGAAAGAATGCACAAGAAAAACCCGACATACATTGCCGTTACTGTTTGTGACGAATGGTTAACCTTTAGTAATTTTTTGAAGTGGTACGAAGAAAATTACATTGATGGGTTTGATTTAGATAAAGACCTGAAGGTTAAAGGGAATAAAGTTTATTCACCTGAAACGTGCCTGTTTGTACCTCCAGCGGTAAATAGATTGTTTGCGAATAGGACTAACTTAAATAAGTCTCTGCCTACTGGTGTCAGCTTCCATGAGCCAACAGGGAAGTATAGAGCAAGAGTAAATAGAAAATACCTTGGGCTTTTTGACAGAAAGGAAGAGGCATCAAAGGTTTACGCTGAAGCTAAAAATAAAGAAATAAAAATATTCATGTGTCAATACCCTGAGCTTAAAATAGTGCTAAGCCATTACCTTAGTGATACAATTAAGTCAACGGAATTTTAACAAAATGAGAAAAGTGATGCCAAGTGATACCTTATCGTTCTTACAGCGCCTTCAGGAGTACGGGATACTCGGTTATGCGTGGATACTACTCGTAAGCTTTTGGGCTGGAACTGCAAAGTATCTAACCTCACTCAATGGACAGAAGCCGACCATCTTCGGTTGGCTATCTGAAACTTGTGTAAGTGGCTTTGTCGGTATCATTTCAGCAATGACTTGCCAATATTACCAATTAGACTTTCTACTCACTTCAGCAATAACAGGGATCTGTGCTCATAACGGCACCAGGTCCCTTTATCTTATTGGTGAAATCTTAAAAAAAAACACGACAAGCCTTAACCGTATTGCTTCAGAACCAACGGCTGATGCTACTTTGATGGCAAAGAGAAAGGAACAAGACGATGAAAAACACGATAAGTAACATCATTCTCCCGGCTGATACCTGGGTTAACATCTATCTAGCCCCTGCAATTGTCGCCGCTGGTATCTCAATCGGTGATCGCCTAGCCTTCACAAACATAGAAGGCACTATCAATTTAAACTTCTCAGCTAACAAACCTGGTCAAGGTGCCGGGTTCACTCCGTTAGAGAAAGGCTTTGAAATATCAAACAGCTTAGGTTCATTGGGTGCATGGGCGATTAGTCGCGGCGCTGATGGTCTGATTAACGTAGGTGAGAACGTAACCGCTGAAATGCCTGATGGTTTATTTAGTGGTACACGAGCAATCACACAGCAGACGTATACTGAAGCCAATTCAAAGGCTGGCGTTCAACATGAAGGCTCAGTGTTATTAACTGGCGTCGCTGGTGGCGCGGTAAACAACACAATCTTTCTTACTGGCTCGCTGCCTGTTTCGCTAAAAGCCAGGATTATTAGCTACAGTGGTGAAGGCGTTCAAGGGGAAATCTTTGAATCCCCAACTTATACGGGCGGTGTAGATACTCCTTACCAGAACGCAAGCGCAATAAATCCGGTCGCTGGCTTAGCTAAAATACTCGTAACGCCAGCAGTAACCGATCCCGGCACACTTGTTTTTGCACCATCGTATTCAATTGGCAATAAATCAAACCAAGGCCAGGGTTCAACATCTTCAGCATTAGGCGGTGAGCGTTTATTAAAACCAAACACGGCTTACTTACTCCGATTAACATCCCTTGATTCAGCAGCCCAAGACATTAGTTCATTCTTGAGTTGGTATGAGGGTGAACTTGACTTACCGCTATGAGTAAAACAAAGCAAATTAAATTAACCGCTGAACAGTTGGAGTTAGCAAGTAAGCTTACTCCGCTTCAGCGTAAGTTTGTTTTAGAACTAATCAAGCCAGGAACATCACAAAGACAGGCCTACTTAACAGCAGGGGGAAAAGCTAAGAACGAATCAGCTCAAGACTCTTCTGCAACAACCATGTTCAGTAATGTGAAGGTTAAAGCATTCTACAACTCATTACTTAGCTGTATCGCTTCAGATTCGATTATGACCAAGCAGGAAGCTCTTGAGAGGCTTTCTAAGTCGGCAAGGGCAACAATACACGACATTTGCACATTCGAGCTTAAACAGGTCGGTGAGGACGAAGACGGCAACCCGGTAATGCAAACAGTTTGGACCATGAAGCACTCTGAAGACATTGACCCGGTTATCGCCGCTTCAATTAAGTCAGTTACCTTCACCAAGACTGGGCCAAAGATTGAAATGTATGACAGTAACGGTTCAATCAAGATACTTTCTGATCTTCAAGGTTGGAATGCTCCACGAAAGCAAGAGATCACGGGTAAAGACGGTCAGTCATTAGCAATTAAAGCTGATGTTAGTGCGCCAGAAATAGCGGCGGCTTTATCTGGTTTGATGGGTAAACTGTAAAGCCTTTAAAATCAATATGTTAGTTAACTTCTCTCAGTACGGACATAACAAGGATATACGCATGAAACGAAAACCTTTCTTATTTGCTGTGTTAGCTGGCTTGTTTATGTGGATTATTATCATATCTGCTTTCTTATGGAGCCTTATGTGAGTGAGATAATGCAGTGGGAAACAATGACGGATGCTGAGAAGATAGCCGTCAAAGTAGCAAGTGAAGCCTCTTTTGAGGCTTTTATGCGTATATTCTTCCAGTTATTGCAAGGCCAGAAGTTTAAAAAGAACTGGCACCACACTTATGAGTGTCAACTTGCTGAAGATGTTTTCTACGGAAAGATTAAGCGGGGCATCATCAACGTTGCGCCTGGCTCAACTAAAACAGAAATATGGTCTATTCACTGGCCAGTGTGGTGCATTATCAAGTGTATCACTGACGGCAATCCAAGAAGTTCACGCTGGCTACCACTTTCTTACTCTGATGACCTGGTTGTTGAGAACGCCACGAGGGTTAAAGAGATCATTGACTCTGAAGAGTTTCAACAGCTTTGGCCTATGACTCAGGCTAAAACCACCAAGGCAAAGCACAACTGGATGTACTACGACGAGAACAACAACCGTCACCGTCTTTACGGGACCAGTATCAACGGACAGGTAACAGGCCGCCGAGCTGGTTACATGATTGAAGATTGCTTTACTGGTGCGCTTATCCTGGATGATCCACTTCCACCGAAAGATTCAGACAGCGGCAAGCTAATGGACAAGGCCAACAAGAAGTTAAACCGTGTTGTTCGTTCCCGTCTTGCGCATGACAACGTGCCTATCATCATGGTTCAACAGCGAATAGCTAACGGTGATAGTACCGACTTCCTTATGAGTGATAAAACGCCGGATACCTACGAAATATTTAAGGTCCCGGCTATTGTTGATCGTGAATACCTGGAAACATTGCCGCAAGAAATGAAAGAGGCTTGCATTCGTGACACTGGATTTACTTCAGGACGTGTTAGCTACTGGACAGACAAAGAGCCAACAGAAACATTACTGGCAATGGAAAAGGCAGATAACTTTATGTTTAGCGCTCAATATCAACAATCGCCTGATGACGCACTTCAAGAAGGTGTTGTTTACAAGAAAGAGCTTGAGCTACTTATTGAAGAAGGCCGCTTGTGTAATATACCTATCGAAAAGGCATTGCCCGTTTATACCTACTGGGATCTTGGTATCAATGACGATATGGTTTTATGGCTCATGCAGCCACACCGCAAAGAGTTACGAATGATTGCGTGTTACGCCAATCGTGATGAAGGAATGGAGCATTACATTAACTGGCTTCACGACTTCGCTGATAAGCACGGGATTCGATACAAAGAGCACCTGGCGCCGCATGATATTTCTGTTCGGGATCTAATGACCAGGGAAAGCCGACTTGATACCGCTAAGCGAATGGGTATTAAGTTTAAGTTGGTTGAACGATGTAAGAGCAAGCGCGAATCAATCAACTCACTCAAGAAGCTATTCCCTCGCCTATGGATTGATATTAAACGATGCGATACAGACTCAACCGGGGCAACTGGTGATCAGGCTAAGAAAACAGGCTGGAAAGGCATCAAGGCATTGCGCCGAGAGTGGGATCATGACAATGAAGTGTTTAAAGACACTACTGGGCCTAAGTGGGCTACTAACTTCACTGATGCTATTCAGCAAATGGGGCTTCACTACAAAGAAGAGGTTGAACGCCAGAAGCCACAAAGACGCAGGCCAGGCCGAGCAACTTCCGGCAGTTGGTTGGGTTCTTAATGCGTAGTTATGGCGAAATAGCTGAAGTGTGCTTTCAGCGTAAAGGCTGGAACATTTACAATCTGGCTACTGAGTATAAGATTTGGGATGGATACCGTAATAAATCGGTGTTCGTTAATACCATGCTAGAACTGAAGCAAGAGATTAATAAGTTTATCGGGGAAGGAAGTTATGAAGAAAGTTAAGTTTAAGTGTGAGCACTGCAAAGTTCCAGTTAAGCGCAATTCAAAACTAATCGTTCAGGAGAGCAAGCGCAAATACTGTTCTGAGCAATGCCTAATGAAGTGGAGACTCGCAAATGGCTAAGTCTAAATCAAAAATAGAACAGCTTTACGCTAAACCCGTAAAGCAAAAGAAAGGTGATAAGTCTGATGACTCATTACTTTGTACGGCCAGAAAGCGAGCTCGTGACGGTGCAACCTACTGGAAAGAAAACTGGGAAGCGGCTGAAGATGATCTGAAGTTCCTTGCTGGTGAGCAATGGCCTTCACAAGTACGAACTGAGCGAGAGCTTGAGCAACGTCCTTGCCTGGTTAATAACGTATTGCCTACCTTTGTGGATCAGGTCCTTGGTGATCAGCGACAAAACCGCCCGGCTATCAAGGTAAGTGCAACTAACGTCACTCGTGTTACCAATCCAGATACCGGAGAGCAAGAAGACCTTCAGATAGCAAACACTTCAGGCAAGAGCAATTATGATTTGGCCGAGGTCTTTACTGGCCTAATTAAGAATATTGAATACAACTGCGATGCTGAAACAAGCTATGACATTGCTTTTCAGTCGGCGGTTGAGTCTGGAATGGGTTACTTACGTGTTCGATCTGATTACCTGGCAGATGATAGCTTTGAACAAGACTTGATTATCGATCACATTGAAAACCAGTTTGCTGTAACTATGGACCCGAACGCCAAAGAGCGTGACCGTTCAGATATGAACTGGTGCCTTATTGATGACACGATGGAGAAGGAGGCATTCAAAGATCTTTACCCTGATGCCAACGCCGACCCGGTTAACTCTGATTCAGTTGATGATATGGGGACCTGGTACTCTGACAACTCAGTTAAGATCAGCGAATACTTTACTCGTGAGCCTTGCATTAAAGAAGTTGCCCTTCTTAGTGATGGTCGTTCGGTGTATATGGATGAGCTAGAGCCTGTTGTTGATGAGCTACTTGCTAAAGGTGTAAGAATTGTCCGTACCCGTAAGGTGAAAACACACAAAGTATTTTGGAGAAAAATTACTGGTCTTGATGTTTTAGAAGGTCCTATTGAAATACCTTGCTCAACCATTCCGGTTGTTCCGGTTTGGGGTAAGGCATTGGTTATTAAGAAGAAAATCATTTTCCGCTCCATTATTCGCCATAGTAAAGACGCTCAACGAATGGCTAACTATTGGGATAGTGCCGCAACTGAAGCCGTTGCTCTTGCACCTAAAGCGCCGTTTATCGGCTCTGAAGGTCACACTGAAGGTTATGAACACCAATGGGAAACGGCAAACACTGTTAACCGCTCAGTATTAACCTATGTGCCTCAATATCAAGGTGATCCAGGTCCACGCCGTGAGCAGCCAGCCGCTATCCCTGCCGCTGAGATTACTCTTGGCATGAACTCAAGCGAGAAGATCAAAGCCACTCTTGGTATGTATGACGCATCACTTGGCGCAATGGGTAATGAAACTTCAGGTCGGGCAATCGTAGCAAGGCAACGCCAGGGTGATCGCGGTTCGTTTGCCTTCATTGATAACCTAACTAAAGCTATTCGCCGTGTTGGTAAGATCATGGTTGAAATGATACCTAAGATTCACGATACAGAGCGTGTTGTTCGTTTGAAGTTTTCTGATGAAACTGAGGACTTTGTTAAGTTGAATGAACAGATTCTTGATGAACAAACAAACGAGTGGGTAACTATCAATGATCTGAACGTTGCCAAGTATGATGTTGTTGTTACCACTGGCCCGGCTTACTCAACACAGCGACAAGAAGCAGCTGAGTCTATGGTTCAATTCGCTCAAGCTGTTCCGACTGCCGCTGGTGTTCTTGGTGATCTTATTGCTCAGAATATGGATTGGCCTGGTGCTGATGTGATAGCAGAACGACTCAAGAAGATTGTGCCGCCTAATATCCTTACACCTGAAGAGCGCGAGAAACTTCAGGAAGATATGCCAGAGCAGCAAGAACCAACGCCAGAGCAACAGATTCAAATGAAGGAGCTTGAAGTAAGAAGCCAGGAAGCTGAAGCTAAATCGGTAACGGCTCAAGCCAATAACGAGAAGTCTGCCGCCACCATTGCTAAGGCACAGGCCGATCTTGTCCAGGCTCAACTTGAAACCGCTGAAGCACAGCAACAACTTCTAGCTATTCAAAACGGACAAGGCGAAGCTTACCAGCAAGTACGTGAATTAGTTGCTGAGGCACTAGCTGAGTTAATGGCAAACAATCAAAATGTCAAGGCTTAACGAGTGACTTTTTACTAAATTAAGCTTATCATTAGTTTATGGCTACCAGTGGCCTTTCACTGGGCTTTAAATTCGTATAGGAACATATACGCCATGAGTGACGAAAACAACCAAGACGAAACTTCAGGTTTTGTCGTTACATTAAGTGATGCGCCAGAAGCACCAAATGAACCACAGGAAGAGCCGAAGCAAGAAGAACAGGCCAGTTCTGAAGCTCCTGCCACTGAAGGTAAAGAGAAGCCAGAGCCTAAAAGTGAAGGCGAAGAGTCTGAAGGCAAAGCGCAAGATGATTCCGGTAACGATTCTGATACCGCCGCACCGGACGAAGGCAAGAAGCCTAACCGAGTGCAAAAGAGAATCGACAAGGTAGTAAGAGAACGCGAAGACGAGCGCCGTAAAAACGAGGCACTTGAAAAGCGTATTGCAGAATTGGAAGGTAAAGGATCGGATAAGTCAGAAAAGGAACCTGTAGAGGATGACTTTGAAACTTATGACCAGTATCTTGATGCCTTAGACGCTTATGACAATAAGCCGAAAAAGGACCAGGATAAACCTGAACCTAAACAGGAAGAGCAAGAAGCGGCACCTTCATTAACCGATAACCAAAAAACGGCAATGGCTGTTATTAAGGAAACGGTTGAGTCAGCAACTAAACCTGATGACTTTGAAGCTGTAGCGCTTAATCCTGAGGTTCCGATCACTGGTGATATGCTTGAAGCACTGGCTGAATGTGAAGACCCGGCAAAGGTTATGTATCACTTAGGCCAAAATAAAGATCTTGCTACTGATATTGCTTCTGGTTCGCCAGCTCAGCAAATGCGAGCAATCGCAAAACTTGATCTGACGGTGACGAGCAAACCGCCGAAACCGACAAAAACAACTAATGCGCCCGATCCTATTAGCCCTGTTGGTGGTAGTGATGCACAAGAAAAAGCCCCGGCTGAAATGTCTTTTGCAGAATACGAAGCTCACATGAATAAGAAAGAACGAACGCGCCAATCTTGGTAATAATTTAGGAGGCACCTCATGGCTGCTCAAAATAACAATCTACTAACTGATGATGTAATTGCTAAAGAAGCATTGCGTCTACTTAAAAACAACTTGGTTACTGCTAAGTTGGTTTATCGCAACTATGAAAAAACGTTTGGTAAAGTGGGTGATACCATTCGCTTAAAACTTCCTTACCGTGTTAAAGCCGCTGATGGTCGTACCTTGGTTAAGCAACCAATGGTTGATCAGACAATCCCGTTTAAGATTGACAAGCAACACCACGTTGGACTTGAGTACACTGTTAAGGATAAGACCCTTGACATTATGGACTTCTCTGAACGTTACCTGAAGTCGGGCATGATTCAGATCGCTAACAAGATTGACCGCAATATCTTGCTTACCCTGAAAAAAGCATTCCACACTTCCGGCACTCCCGGTGTTCGCCCTGGTAAGTTTATCGACTTTGCTAACGCTGGCGCTAAACAGACCACTTACGCCGTTCCTCAAGATGGTATGCGTCATGCGGTACTTGACCCGTTCACTTGCGCTTCGCTATCTGATGAAGTAACCAAGCTATTTAAAGAAAGCATGGTTGAGCAAGCGTATAAGATGGGCTATCGCGGTAAGGTGTCTGAGTACGACACTTACGAATCTCAGAACTTGCCTAAACATACTGTTGGTGATCACGGCGGCACTCCTTTGGCTGGTGCTGGCGCTAACGGTTCAGTTATCACTATGACTGGCGGTACGGCTTCAACAACTGGCTTTTTGAAGGTTGGTGATGTGTTTACCGTTGCTGGTGTTTTTGGTGTTAACCCACAGAACTATGAAACAACTGGCTTGCTTCAAGAGTTCGTTGTTACTGCTGACGTTGATACTGATGGTGCTGGCGCCGCTTCAATTAGTGTGTTCCCTGCATTGAATGACGGTACAGCAACAATCAATAACGCTGAAGGCGACCCAATCAGTACGAAAGCTTACCAAAACATTACAGCCCTTCCTGTTGCTGGTGCGGCTATCACTATTGCTGGTGCGGCTAATGCAACATACGAACAAAACTACCTGTTCCACCGTGATGCTATCGCCCTTGCAATGATTGACCTTGAGCTACCACAATCAGCGGTTATCAAGTCTCGTGCTGCGGACCCTGAAACTGGTCTGTCACTTACTCTTACTGGTGCTTATGATATTAATGAGCAAACAGAGATTCACCGTATTGATGCTGTTTACGGCACCGATTTGATTTACGGTGAGCTTGCCCTTCGTATGTGGGGCGCTGCTCAGTAAGCAACAACCGATAAGGCCCAAGGACGGGCCTTTTATTCATTAGATAGAGAGAGTAATTAATATGTCAAAGTTATGGATGTATCACGCTAACTGCCCTAAAGGTGAAATTGTTAACCTGTCTCAAGCTGAACAATTAGAGCAAGACGGTTGGGTTAAGTCTCCGGCGCTTCTTGATTTGCCTAAAGAAGATAACGCCGCCAAGATGGACGCTGATCAGATTGAACGTGCGCGACCTGAAGATCTTGTTGGCCTGGTTAAAACAATGGGCTTTAAGGTTTTATCTGAAGTTGAATTTGAAGCTGAAATGAATAAGGCAAAGTTTAGCGCTGTACCTGTCACCATTGAGTCATTCAGTGATGAAGAGTTAATTGCTGAAGCTGAGCGCCGTGGCCTTAAAGAGTCAAAACAAGCTGAAGGTCAAGAAGGCGAGCACGATCTTGATGTTCTATACGCGCAGTTTGAAGAAAACCCTGAATCACTAACCAAAGCTGAGCATGTTGTTCTTGGCAACACTCTTTATAGCTTAGGTCTTCGTGAGAACATGAAAGAAGACACTCTGATCGAGAAAATCAAAGCGGCAATGAACGGAGCTGAATAACATGGCTACTACGGTAGGGGATATTATTCGCAGTTCAATGCGTAAAATTGGCGTTCTTGCTGCTGGCGAACCCCTGCCAGCCAATGAAGGTGATGACGCTTTACAGGTGTTTGCTCAAATGGTCGATGCCTGGACCAATGAAACGCTACTTATCCCGGTGGTGAATGTCGTCACCTTTCAGCTTACTAACGATGTATCTGAATACACTATTGGTATTTATCCTGAACCAAAGCCGGACCCGTTACCAATCAACCATATTGAAACCGCAAGGCCAGAAAAGATACTGGCCGCTTTCATTCGTGATCAATACGATACCGACTACATTCAAGAGGTCATTGACGTTAAGACCTTCTCACGAATTAGCCGTAAAACGAACGCTTCACGCCCATCTCGCTTCTATGTTCGTGAAGGCTGGCCGTTAAACACCATATTGTTTGAGTCTGTGCCGTACTCTTCAGAAACTCTTCACCTTGAGGTTGTCCAGCCATTAAGCGAGATACTTCCGGCGGCTTGCCTAACTGAAGTGATTAACTTGCCTCCTGGTTACGAGCGAGCGCTTATCTATAACCTTTGCCTTGATCTTGCCGATGAATGGGGCAAACAACCAAGTGCGGCTATTGCTACCCATGCTGTTGAAGGTAAGAAGTGGCTGAAGCGTAATAACTACCGTGATCTTGTTCTTGGAATGGATCGCGCCGTTGCTACTCAGCGCAAAGGTATTGGTACTTATATTATTGAGCAGGGGCCATAACATGCAAAGAGAGATACCGCTTGCGGCCAACACTTCAGAGCAGGACATATCAGGCAATGAGTTGCTTGTTAACGTGTATCCTCGCGCCTCAGCTGGTGGTAAATATCCATTCAACCTAATTAATACGCCAGGGCTCGCATTCTTTTGTGAGCTTCCTACGTTCCCAGTGCTTGGCCTTCATAACAATAAAGGTCGCGTGTTTGCCGTCACTCCTTCAAAAATGTACGAGATATTTAAGAACGGAACATTTAAAGAGTTAGGTGATGTTGATCTTAAAGGTCGTGTTGTTATGGAGGATAACGGTATTCAGGTTGTTGTAGTTGATGGTTTCAAGGGCTTCTACTATGACGCTAACACAGAAGAAGTAGATCAGATAACTCATGAAGCTTTCTATCCAGCTTCTACAGTTACTTATCAAGACGGTTACTTTCTGTTTGACCGCAAAGGGACGGGCCAGTTCTTTATTTCTGAACTGCTTAATGTTGACTTTGATCCGTTAGATTTTGCTACCGCTGAAGGTCAACCTGACAATCTTGTTGCCGTTCTTAGTGATCACCGTGAAATATTCCTGTTTGGTGAAGATACGATTGAAGTTTGGTATAACTCCGGTGCCTCTGATTTTCCTTTCGAGCGAAATCAGGGCGCATTCATTGAAAAGGGTTGCGGTGCTCGTTACTCAGTAGCAAAACAGAATAATACCGTTTACTTCATAGGTTCTGACTTGATGGTTTATCAAATGACTGGTTACACGCCAGTAAGGATAAGCACTCATGCAGTTGAGAAGACACTTAAAGACGTTGATCTAAGTGATGCGTTTGCCTACACGTATCAGGATGAAGGGCATTTGTTTTACGTGCTAACTATTCCAAGTAGAGATATTACCTGGTGTTACGACATTTCAACGGGTGCCTGGCATGTTAGGCAGTCTTACCAGTTTGGCCGCCACCAGTCTAACAATGCGATCTTCTTTGATTCAAAAACTTTGGTTGGTGATTTTCAGAATGGTCGAATCTATCAAATGGCTGGTAACTTCTACACTGATGACGGTGAGCCTGTAGTTCGTGAATTTGTTTTGCCTACCGTTAACAATGGTCGAGAGTTCTTAACCGTTGATAGCCTGGAGTTTGATATGGGTACTGGTGTGGGCCTTATCAGTGGTCAAGGTAACGACCCTGAACTTCGAGTTTATTTCTCTAAGGATTCAGGGAAAACTTACAGCGAAAGTTTTAAACGTGGTCGCATTGGTAAGGTTGGCGAATATTTAACAAGGGCCAAGGTTAACCGCTTTGGTGCTGCTAGGCAGTTCACCTTTAAGGTTGAAATATCAGATCCGATACCGATTGACATTGGCGGTGCGTGGGTTGAGGTTCGATAATGGCAGATAATAACGCTGAAAACTTAGTATCAAAACCGCCGCTTCAGGTTAAACTTATTGATCAGAATGGTTTAATGAATCGCGCCTGGTCTGTTTGGTTTCGTGACTTATATCGCCGTGTTGCCTACAAAGGTGGTAACGCTATTGACGATAACATTGAAGACATTGACGATCTTATCGCTGCTGTTGAAGCTAACATAATAGCAATAGCAGCCAATAAAGAAGCGATTGAAGAAAACGCATTATCTATTGCTCAGAACGCTGAGGACATTGCTACTAACTCAGAGGCTATTGTTCAAAATGCTTTGGCAATTGCAGAGAACGTAATAAATATAGAGGCCAACGCACAAGCAATAGTATTACTTGCTAATAGCATTGATTCTCATATCAATGCTTTCCAAGCTCACGGATCCAATGGTGATATAGTTGGCTTTAATGATACAGCTACTGAATCAACTGTTGGGCTTGTTGCTAGAATGGCCTCAATAGCTGACGCAGTAGAAACAACGGTTGATATTACTACTGCTGACATTGGCGCAGCTCCGGCAGCTTACGATCAGGCTTATACTCAATCGGTGACAGATTTAACAAACGAAAACAAAGCAGCAATAAATCAACTGGCTTCAGACCTTAACGATGCTATTGCGGTTCTTAACAACTTACTGGCAGAAAGCAAGTCTTCCGGCCAGATGACAACGCCATAGGGATAACATGAACGAGACAAACACAAAGCTGGAAGAATCACGCTCACTGGCAATTGTTGCGGCTGTATCTTCAATTGATATTGCTGAACGCTGTGGAAAGATTAACACACTTGAACAGGCCATGCTTCAGGAAGAGCAAGTTCCAATTGATGTTAACCACCGCTTTAATGGTGGCATTTATGCGCGTGAAATTACAATTCCTAAAGGTACACTGTTAACTGGTCGAATCCATAAGTTTGATCACTTCGATATTATGCTTAGTGGTGATATTTCCGTTTCAACCGATACCGGAGAAGTTAAGCGTCTTACTGGTTTGAATATCATGGAAGGCAAAGCTGGCAAGAAGCGAGCAGGATACGCGCACGAAGATACACACTGGATCACGTTCCACTGTGCAGAAGAGCGTAACCCTGAAGAAATGTATGAATTTCTAACTTGCGGCTCATTTGAAGAGCTGGAAGAATTTAACTATTTACTTGAACAGGCAATGAAGAAAATTGAGCATGATGAAGCTGTATTAACTGAATGCGCTAAGGCTATCGTTGATAAGGGGGATTTATGTCAGTAGTTGCGGCGGCGGTTGTCGGTTCTGCTGTTGTTGGTGGGGTTTCTGCTTACCAGTCCGGCAAGTCTCAAGAGAAAGCAGCGAAAAGCGCTGCGGCTTCACAAGAAGCTATTGCTGATGAAAACGTTGCCCTTCAACGAGAGCTAGCAAACCAGCAACGTGAAGACTTTGCTCCCTGGCGTGATATTGGTGAGCAAGCATTAAATCAAATGTGGGCTGGCGTTCAGTCTGGAGAGTTTGAAGTTGGTGATATTGATGTAACAAAGGACCCTGGATACCAGTTTAGAATGGATCAGGGTGTCGAGGCGCTTGATAAGTCGGCGGCGGCTCGCGGTCGATTGTTGAGTGGTGCACAGCAAAAAGGTGTTACTGATTATGCTCAAAACGTAGCAAGCCAGGAATACGCTAACGCTTATGCTCGAGAAGCCAATGAGAAGGCGCGTAAATACAACATGCTTTCAGGGTTGTCTTCTGGTGGTCAAGCTTCTGCTGCTGGTCAAGCTCAAGCCACAAGCCAGCTAGGGCAGCAAACAAGCAATATTCTTTCTAACTTAGGGCAGTCGCAAGCGCAGTCACAATACGCACAAGGCCAGGCTCGCGCTGGTGCCTATCAGGGCATGGCTCAGGCAGGGAACCAGGCGGCACAAAACTGGTTAATGTATAAAACTTTGGGGGCATCATAATGGCGGCTAATCAATATGGTATCGACTTAGGCGAGATATACCGAACTAAAGCAGCGGTTGAAGGTGCTCGAACTCAAAATAAACTATCAGGCTTAAAGCTTGGTGAAATGGAGCGTGAAATAGCAGAGAGGCCAGCAAAAGAGGCGGCTGCTGCTGAGCGTAAGAATGTGCTTACTGGCCTACGTCAAAAAGCTGTTGGTGGTGATGTTAGCGCACAGCAACAATTACTAGCACTTGATCCTGAAGGTGGCGCAACGTTCATTGATGCAGTTACCAAGATGGATGATCGCAAGCTTAAAGCTACTCAGCGTTCAGTTGATGAAATGGGCCAGCTTGCCGGGTACGTTCTTCAAGGTAAAACACCTGAAGAACAGGCTCGCCGTTATCAGTTAATGTATCAAGGCGTTTCGCCTGAAGTGCAATCAAAACTACCTGAACAATACGATCCGCAATTCATGGAGTTGTCACTATCTAAAGCTATGGCAATGGATAAGCTTCTTGAAAACCCTAAAGCCATTCAGGTCGGCGGTGAAGACGTTGTTTATAAAGCTGGCCGTGAAGTTGAGCGTAAAACTCGCCCGGTTAAAGCTTCCGGTACTGGCTCTGATGGTGGCGGCGTTAAGTCGGCTGATGAAAGCTTGATGTATCGCCAGTCTGTTGAATTGCTTGGTGGCCTGTTTGATCAGGCTGGTAATATTACCAATCTTGATCCTACCGTTAGAAACAAGGTCCAGGGCATTGCTACCGAAGCAACTAACATTTTCCGTGAAGGTGGTGTTACTCGATCACAAGCGGTTAAACAAGCGGCTCAGAAGTTTGGTCTTGAAGTTCCTGACGCTGGTAGTACAGTTGATGATAACGACCCTTTAGGTATTCGATGATAAACGAGCCCTTTAATTAGGGCTTTAATACAGGAGAGCCGCCGTGAGCGAGTTCATAAAAAGCTTCAGAGAACAAAACCCTCAATACAATGATATGGCTGATGATCAGCTAGTCACTGCGCTTCACAATAAATACTATTCAGATATTCCAGTCGAACAGTTTAATCAAAAAATTGGCTTTCAAGTTGCACCGATTGACCCGGTTGTTAGTGATCCAGTAGCAGAACAAGAGCCTGGATTGATTGCACAGCCAAGGCCACAAGAATCAGTTGCGCCTATGACTGGTTACGGTGCTTCTTCAGATATTCCAATTCAACAACAAGAACCAATCCCACAGCAACAACCTGTTGACGGCTTTACTGGTGCCGCAATAAAGGCGCCTGAAGAACAAAGCATGTTAGAGCTTGTTAGCGGCAAGCTTAAAAACTGGGCCGCTGGTGCTGGTGAGAGAGCTGGTGACGTTGGCGGCGCATTGCTTCAGACAATTGAAACGGTTGGAACTGGACTTGAACAGAAGTTTCCTATGGGCGGCCTTGTTTGGGAAGATGGTGACATTATCCCTTCTGTGCTTGATCCTGAAGAATGGGCTAAGCGAGAAGCTGAACCAATCTTAACTAAAGGTGCTGATGTTCTTAAAGATATTGATCTTGGCTATCAAGAGAAAGTCGGATGGGAAGACGTTAAAAAATCATTCTCTGAAGGTGGCCCGTTATCCGGTAGCGCTTACGCTGATGTCCTTGAGTATGGTATTGAGCAAGGCGTTAAATCGGTCCCTGACATGGTTGCGGCTATCTATGCCTTACCAACGTATATCTTTGCGCGTTCTGGCGAGATAGGAGAGCAGAGAGCGCAGAACAAGGGTAAAGAAAAGGCAGATCTTGAAGACGTACTTGAAGCGGCCCCTTTTGCCGTTGCATCTTCATTGCTTGAGCGTATCGGTGCTAAAGGCATTACCCAGGCTGGAAAAGAAGAGATCGGAAAAGAGATCTTGAAAGCTGGCATTAAAGAATCAACTAAGCGTGTTGCCGCTGCTGGCGGTAAAGCAATGACCAAAGAAGCGGCCACTGAAGCAATTCAGGAGGGCATGATTGAATATGTTGGTGAACGTTACGGCACTGACGTTGCAATGGATTGGAAAGAGGCACTTGATCAGGCTGCGGCTGGCGCTGTTGCTGGTGGCGTGTTTGTTGGTACTGGCGGCGGTGTTATGGCTACCGCTAACGAGATCAACTATTCGCCTGAAAAGGTTATCGCTAAGCAGCTTGAAAAAGATATTGAAGCTACTGAGGTTGTAGGCACTGAGCAAGCGGCTATTGAAGCGTTATCACCTGAACAAGCTAAAATCCAGCAAGAGCAAAAACCACAACAAAAACAAGAACTTAAAGAAAAAGAGGGAAAGGCTAAACCTGAGCCAGTAAAGCCAGTTGCAAAGCAAGAGTTTGAAATTGATAAGGCTCAAACCACTGAGCAAGATCCTGTTGCGCTTGAACTTCCTGAAGAAAAGCCAGTTAAACAACAAATCGTTGGCAAGGAAGTTGTTGAGGCTCCGATTGAAGAAGTAACCATTAGTGAAGATGTGCCGCAATTCAAAGAGGGCGCTGACGTTAAAGGCGTTGTTGAACCATTAGGCGGCAAGTTTGAAAGAACTGGCGTTGCTCCTATTCAAATATGGATCCGTGAAGATGGTCGCAAAGAAGTGATCAGCGGTCGCCACCGTTTAGACTTAGCTGAACGCAGTGGAGAAAAAACAATCCCGGCTCAATATCATTATGAGTCTGAAGGTTTCGGAGCAGATCAGGCGGCTGTGCTTGATGCAATGCTTAACATTCGTGAAGGTCAAGGTAAGGTAAAAGATTATGTCGATTTCATCAAAGCAACAAAACCAAGAAAAGCGGAAGCAGACGCGCAAGGAATACTGGCAAGACAGACGGGCAAAAGGGCTTTCACAATCGCAACTGAAGGAAGTGATGCGCTCATTACCAGCCACCGAAACGATCAGCTAACTGATGAAGCTGCAACTCGCATAGCTGAAGCCGCACCACGCAATGAAAAACTTCAGGCTGTTGGTATCAAGGCCATTCAAGATGGTAAGTCTATTGCCGTTGCTGAGAACATGGTTAAAGCCGTTAAAACCATGACGGACGAAACCGCGCAGCAAAGCGGTGATCTGTTTGGGTTCGATGACTCGGCTATGGTTGAAGCTGAAAACCTGGCGAAAGCAGCAGTTAAGAAGCAAAGCGAAATTCAAAAAACATTGTCGGCGGTACAAGGCGCAGCTAAGCGACCAGAGTTAGCCGCTAAAGAAGGCGTTGACGTTAAAAACCCTGAAGCTATTAAGGCCCGTATTGCTGAATTGAAAGAGCAAAAGCGTGATTGGCAAAACTGGCACACTAACCCTAAGTTAACCCAAGAGCTTAAAGCTCAACCTGAAAAGGCGGTAACTGATGAGAGGCCAGCGATCACGGAAGAAGCTAAAGCACCAACACCAGAGCCAGCGGCGCAGACTTTACCTAAAGAGAAAGATACCTTTACCAACTGGAACGCTAAAGATAGTGAAGGCGGTCCGGCTGAGCAGTCATTCAATCGCGGCGAGTATGCCAAAGCAGTGAAGAGCGACAAGGATAAAACTTTCTTTGATGGTGGTGAAATTGAAGGCATTTCTCAAGCTAAGCAGCAAGCCAAGATTAAAGGCGTATGGCATGACTTTGGTTCTATCGTTAAAGCTGATAAGCCTGAGCCAGTTAAAAAGCCAACTAAACCAATGTCTGAAGTTGTCGAGTCTGTTAGCAAGAAGAAAGGGAAAGGCTTAACTGATGCTGATAAAGTGCCAGCGCCTAAAGCTGATTATGCCACTGAGCCAGCACAAGCTTATCGTTCTTTCATGGAATCGGTAGCCAATCAAACCGCTACTATTGCCGAAATTAAAGCCGATGCTGAAAGCCTGATTAAAAACAAAGACGCTATCATTGCCAAGATGAGTGATCGCAAGTTCACCAAGGCAATGCTTCAGCAAATAACTCACTCGCCACGTTCTGATCTTAAAAAACCTCAAATGGTTAAAAGCGCGTATGAGTCGATGCTTGCGGCTCACGTTATGGGTGATGCTACGTTTACCATCTTCGGCGGTTCTAAAACCTACGAACAACAAATGATGGAGAAAATTAACAAGCAGACTCAAGCCGATGTTGACGCAGCTTATGAGAAGCAGCGTGAATACCGCGCTCAAATGAAGCAGCGTAAAGATGAGTTTGTTAAATCACTGTCTAACCCTGAAACCTTGCCAGAGTTTAAAGAGTTTATTCGTGTTCGCGGAAAAGACAAAATGAGCCCTGAACAACTGGCCGCTTATGATGAGCTTGTTGCTGAATCAATGGCAGAAGTTAAGCCTGAAGTTGTCAAAGCTGAAGCTGAAGCTGTAACCACTGAGCGAGCGCAAACCAAGCACACTAAAACTGGTGCGGATCTGTTTGTGGTAAAAATGGTTGGCCGTGTACCTAAAGAACAATTCAGAGAGTTAAGCGGAAAGGCTAAGCAGTTAGGCGGCTATTACTCTTCTTACTCAAAAGGTGACGCGATACCAGGATTTCAATTTAAAACGGTTGAAGCGGCTGATCAGTTTGAGCAGTTGCTATCTGGCAAAGATGTGGATAAAAGCGACTTCGCAGAGGCTAAAGCTGAAGTTAAACAGTCAAAGAACGCTGACAAGCTTTTAAATATGGCTGAAAAGATTGAAGCCAAGGCCACAGAAGAGATTAACCGACCAAGGCAGGCTAACACAGCAAAACGCGCTTCAATGGCCGCAGGCGCAACCGAGCGAGCTGAGAAACAACTTGCTTTGGCTAAGACGGTTCGCAATATCGCCGTTAAGCTTCAGGAAGGAGAAGTTAAACACCTGGGACAAATGAGCCAGGTCACACAGCTTGAAGAGCTGATCACCATTCAGAAACGTGCAATACCTAATGAATTGTATGAGCAAGGTTCGTTTGATGGGTACTCAATTAGCCGACCACTGAAAGAAGGCGTAACGGTTGACGACTACATTAACCTTGTCGGCTTCCCCGGTATCGAGCTTGATAGCGGAATCATAGAGAGCATTTCTAAATCACTTAAAGGTAAGCGAGGTTATTCCCGTTTATCTGCTGAGTTGCAAAAATTACCAAAAGGCAAGCGTGACTCACTTCGTAAGCTTACAAAAGAACAAGGCGATAAGATAATGGCCGCTAGTAAAGACGGTCACATTGAAGCTTATTCTCTTAGCTGGCTACCGGATCAGGTCGCAACATTAAACCGATTAGGCAAGTTGGGGATCTCTACTGGTGAGCAGTTACGCGCCGCTATTCGTGAGCTTGATTCTCTTCGAGTGGCGAAGCGACAAGAGGACCCAGTTAAAAAGCTTGAGCGTGATTTAGTTGGTAAGAAGATTGAAGGCTTCTTTCCTACTCCTACGCCATTAGTTGATCAGATGATTGACTATGCAGACATTAAACCAGGGCATGAGGTTTTAGAACCTTCCGCTGGTAAAGGTAACATTGCAGATCAGATCATGGTTTCCGCGCCGGATGCCTCGCTTGATGTTGTTGAATACAACACTTCGCTTGCTTCATTGCTTGAGGTTAAAGGTTATAACGTTGTTGGTAACGACTTCCTTGAATACTCCGGCAAGCAGTATGACCGCATTGTGATGAATCCACCGTTTGAAAACTTCCAGGACATTGACCATGTAAAACATGCTTATGACCTGTTAAAACCCGGTGGAAAACTTGTGGCTATCATGGGCGCCGGCGTGAAGAACTCGCGAAAGAAAGCGGTTGAGTTCCGTGAGTGGCTTGATGATGCTGGCAGTTACATTGAAGACTTACCAGAAGGAAGCTTTAAAGGTTCAGAGCGTTCGACTGGCGTTAACACTGTAATGGTTACGATTGAGAAAAACGACACCAATACACTTAACTACAAAAAGGATGACAGCAAGGTTTCACCTACACCGAAAGATGGTGATCGTGTATTTCATGCGCCTGGTCACAACTTTATTGGCATGTTCCGTTCAACCGGGATACCTGAGCGCCGTGACTTTGTAACCATTGAAGGCCGTAAGTTAAAGATCCCTGATGCGCCGCAACGTATCGAGCCGATCATGAGTAAGCTGATTAAGATAACTGGGCGCCGTATTTACTTTGGGAAAATCAAAGGCAAGTCGACTGAAGGTTTCTATCGTCCTAACGTTGGCGAGATAAGAACGCGCCGCAAGAATGACGTTGAAGTGTTGGCGCATGAAATGGCTCACTACCTTGATATTTATTCAAACGTTACTTTGCCTAACTTCCAAAAGCTTTATAAAGATCCTAAGTACTCTGCTGAAGTGGCAGCGCTTAGCTATACCGATGCTGATCCGAAGATTGAAAAAATTGAAGGGTTTGCTGAGTTTGTGCGCCTATGGCTAACGAATGCCAATGAAGCGCAATTGAGAGCGCCTAAGTTCTATGATGCGTTTACCAATGAGTTAGCGCGTGATCGTAAGCTGCTTAATCCTATGCGTGATATGCAGGACTTAATGCACAAGTTCTACTTCCAGGGACCAGATAAGCTAGGCCAAGCGTTAATTGGTCAAGATGTTTCATTCAAGCAGCGTTTTAACGAGTGGGCTTATCGCCGTGACTCGCGTATTCGTCAGCAAGTTATTGACCGTTTTCATGCCGCTAGAAAGGTTGAGCAAGAGCTAACCCGTAAAATTGGGACCGTTGAAGAGTCAGCCTGGAAGCAATTTAGAATTGCCAATGGTGGTGCGGAAGGTATCTCTGATTACATTCTTAACTATGGCACCGTTCAATTTGACGAAAAAGGCGATCTGAAGCGTAGCGGTAAAAGCCTACATGAAGTCATGGAGCCAGTTAAAACAATCAAGCTAAAGCCTGAGCATGAAGGTGATCAGAAGATTGATTTACTAATGCGTTATTTTGCTGGCCGCCGAGCGTTAGAGCTTCACCGCCAGAAGCGTGAAAACCTGATCCCTAAAGAAACCGCTAAAGAATGGGCTCGCCTTGGTAAAGACTACCCGGTGTTTGAGTCCATCCAAAAAGAGTATCAAGAGTTCAATGATCGCATGATGGACTTTTACGAAGAAGCCGGAATGGTTACGCCTGAAGGTCGTAAAACAATGCAGTCAATGAACAAGGACTATGTACCTTTCAACCGTATCCGTGATCAGCTTGCTGGTGGTAAAGGTGCGTCTAGTGCCGGATTCCAAAAGCTTAAAGGTGGCACCGCTAACCTGAATGATATTTTGGTGAACATTCAAGACGGCATAACGGCCAACGTCCGATCGGCATTAAACAACCGAGCTAAACAGCGACTTTATCAATACATTTCAGGCCATAAAGACGGGGCAATTTTTGCAACTAAGATAGCACCGGATTCTAAGCCTGTTCAGGTTTACGCTGATGAAATGCAAGCGAAGATCAGCAAGGTTCTTGAGGCTAACGGAATTGAGATAGAAGGTGATCTTGATTTAGCCAGCAAAGAGCTTCTTACTTTCTGGCAACATGGTGTTGCGCCTCGCGTCAATGAGTCTGGAAATATTGTTGATTCAGTGATCATTAACGGAAAGCCGAAGTATTACGAAGTTCAAGATCCACTTCTTCAAGAAATGCTTATGTCAATGAATCCTGAAAGCTACAGCTCATTTATGAATGTGATGTTCGGTGTTAAGAACTTCTTTACCCGTACCATTACGCTAGGGATTGAGTTCACCGGGGCTAACCTGGTGCGCGATACGGTTGGCGCAACATTCCTAAGCAAGAATAACTTCAAGCCGTTTATAAGTTCGTTCCAGGGTATGTATTCGTTTTTAGCTAAAGACAAGCATTACCAGGACTTCATTCGCTCAGGTGGTGGTCACTCAAGCCGTCTTGAGGGTGCAACCCGTGACAGCCAGGCAAGACGAAGAGTTAAGCTTGATGAATTTGGCGTTATGACTGGGCCTGAAAGGTTACTAAGCAGCATTGATAACTTAGCGAGCGCCTTTGAATATGGCACTCGTATTGGTGAATACAGACTTGCCAAGAAAAATATGAAGTCTGATATGGACGCTGGTTTTGATGCGAGAGAGATCTCCACTGACTTTAGTGTTCTTGGTGCTAACAGGTTCCTGACTGGCTACATTCGCACAGTTCCGTTCCTAAACGCGATGGTTCAATCACAGGATCGTGTATTTAGAGAGGCGGCAGT
>JGI24004J15324_10000068_pt1 | contig 35016 bp, 54 predicted proteins | sample LinPmetageLP32_FD_15324 | JGI IMG/M metagenome (IMG submission 15324)
TAATGCCTGATGGCCGTATAATGCCAGGTAAAACCCATGAAGAATATCTAAACACCTTAACCTCATCTATTAATACTCAAACCTTATCATCAACAACTCTTCCAACTCCAGACGTAATTCCTAATAATATAAATAGAGGGGGATATTAAATTCTTAATTTGGTTTAGTAAATTACATTTTGTATATTTACATTAATGTTTTGGTTAATAGAAAATAATAAGCAATTCGAGGTTTTAGAAAATAGTGGTTTTAAAGAAGCGTTTGTAGAGATTATCCCAAATAATCCCTACCAACATCCAACTAATAATTCTATTTGCTCCTTTTATGTGCGTCCTATTAAGGGGCACAAAGGATACATTTTACCTATATCTCATACCGAATGTAATACATTATTTGAAGATGATGTTTATTTATGGTTAAAAAGTTTAGATAAGATTTATGTAAGGGATAAAAAAGAATTCCTACATTATACGATATTTAAACAGCTTATAGATGTAACATTGCATCTTCCTCCGTATATACCTCCTCAAACAACGGCGCACACAATTTTATATAGTCGATTCCCCGATTTATTAACGATTAACCAAATCGTGCCAATTACCAAGCATTATGAGGTTTGCGAGCAAATATATGATGATTTAGAGCACCGCATTAATACCGCGGTAAACCCGTTTTATAATGACCGAGCTACGTTAGTATTTAATGCAATAGAACGTAACGGAATAAAAATAAATAAGAATGAATTTGAAAAACACTTTCACGAAATTGAAGACGAATTTGTTTACACACAATATAACTTCAAAACACTTACTACCAGACCCTCAAACAAGTTTAATGGCGTTAACTACGCTGCTCTTCCAAAAGATAATGGGTGTAGGGAAAGTTTTATACCACGTAATGATATCTTTTTTGAATTTGATATTTCTGCTTATCACCCTACCCTTAGTGCTAGGCTTGTGGATTATGATTTTGGTAAAGGAGATATACATGAAAATTTTGCTAAGATGTATAATGTGGATTATGCGAAGGCCAAGGAATTAACATTTAAACAATTATACGGAGGAGTTTTTGATAATTATAAAGACTTACCGTTTTTTAAGGCTACATCTGAGTATATACGTACGAACTGGGAAAAATATCAAACCGAAGGAAAACTTATATGCCCTATCTCTAATTACGAATTTAAAAGCGATGAGTTAGAAAATATGAATCCACAAAAATTATTCAATTACGTTTTACAAAATATGGAAACAAGCGTGAATATTGAAATATTATATCGTATATTGAACTTGTTAAAAGGAAAAAATACTAAGTTAGTCCTCTATACTTATGATTCATTCCTTTTTGATGTAGATAACAGCGAAATAGAGATTCTAGAGCAAATAAAAGAGGTTTTTAATAAATTAAAGTTACAAATAAAAAGTAAACATGGATTCAACTACAATTTTAAATAATCCTACTAATATTTATGGGGTAGAATATGACTACGAAAACCCTATAAATACATTAGATTTGAATAATAAGTTATTTTGCACCTTTACTACATTAGATGAATTAGATAGTTTAGTAGAGAATTTGCAATCCAAATATACTATAATGTATAATAAGATGTTCGTATTGCATGTTAAAAGTAATGATGAGTATGTTGTTACTTATAATGTAGATCAAGGTAATGTATCTACTATTCCAGATAATACAATTTTAGTACATCGTAAAAAAGATTCAAATACTCTATACACCATAAATGCCCTTAATGAATTAATTAAGCGTTTAAATGGAGGTGTAGTAGACCCTCGCTTTAGAATTGACTGGCAACATTATAAGAATACAATTCTATTGACACAACAAAACGAATTAAAAGAATTAAAGACAAAGATTCACACAATCATTGAACTTTAACTTGGCTATCGCCAAACCTTTTCGTATATTCCCACCCAATTAAAATTAGTTATATATTATGGATTTAGACGTAATCAAGCAGCGTTTAGAGGCCCTGCAAAAACCTGCCTCTAACAATTCAAACAATGGAAAGTCATTGTTTTGGAAACCTTCAATTGGTAAACAAACGGTTCGTATTATGCCGTCAAAGTTTAACAAAACAACTCCTTTTAGTGAGCTATATTTCCATTATGGAATAGGCAAACCAGTAATGATTTCACCTACAAATTTTGGTGAGAAAGATCCATTGGTTGAGTTCGCTAAAAAACTTCGCCAAACTGATCAGCCTGAAAACTGGAAGTTAGCTAAGAAACTTGAGCCAAAAGTTCGTTATTTTGCCCCTGTAATCGTCCGAGGTATGGAAGATGAAGGTGTTAAAATTTGGCAGTTTGGTAAGGAATTGTATTCAACATTCTTACAATTAGCTATGGATGATGAAGTTGGTGATTATACTGACATTAATCAAGGTCGTGATATCAAGTTGAATACTGAAGGACCTGAAATGACAGGAACTAAGTACAATCGTACTACAGCATCACCTTCAATGAAGAGTGCTCCTGCTGGAGAAGCTAATCAAATTGAGTTATGGTTAGAGAATCAAGTTGATCCTCAAGGTGTATTTAAGAAAATTCCTTATGAGGAAATGAAAGAAGCTCTTGAATCATGGTTAACACCTGAAGATGCAGCTCAAGAAGGTGATATCATTGATGATGAAAAGGAAACTGATATACCAAAAACTAATTATTCAGTTAATACTTCATCACAAACTGTAAAGCAAAATAAACTTGATAAATTTGATAGTTTATTTGACGAAAGTAGTGATAAAGCTGATGATCTGCCTTTCTGATTATGGCAAGAAAAGCAAGTAAGTCCTTAACCGCAGCTGTATCAGCTGAGATTAAGTCAAATTTTGATCTTGGGAATTTTAAAAATAAAAAAGGTCTAACAGGTTCTATAAAGTTTAAAGAACAACAGTGGATCCCCTTATCACCAGCTTTCCAATCAGTAACATCTGTACCTGGTCTTCCAATGGGTCATATTTGTTTACTTAGAGGTCATTCTGATACAGGCAAGACTACTGCACTTATTGAAGCTGCAGTAGCTTGCCAAAAATCAGGAGTACTACCAGTGTTTATTGTTACTGAAATGAAATGGAACTGGGAACATGCAACTCAAATGGGTCTTGAAATTGAAGAAGTTTGGGATGAAGAAACTGGTGAATTAATAGATTATAAAGGATTCTTTATTTATGCTGATCGTGAAACTATTCATACTATTGAAGATGTAGCAGCATTTGTCCTTGATTTGCTTGATGAGCAAAAGAAAGGTAATCTACCTTATGATTTATGTTTCTTCTGGGATTCAATTGGTTCAGTACCTTGTGAAATGTCTGTTAAATCTAACAAGAACAATAATGAGTGGAATGCAGGTGCTATGTCAACCCAATTTGGTAATAGTGTTAATCAATTGATTACATTATCTCGTAAAGAGTCTTCAAAATACACTAATACATTAGTTTGTGTAAATAAAGTGTGGACTGCTAAGCCTGAAAATCCAATGGGTAAACCTAAATTAATGAATAAAGGTGGGTTTGCTATGTGGTTTGATGCTACATTTGTAGTTACATTTGGTAATATTGCTAATGCTGGAACATCTAAGATTAAAGCAATCAAAGATAGTAAACAGGTTGAATTTGCTAAGCGTACTAATCTTCAAATTGATAAAAACCATATTAATGGTATTACAACTAGAGGTAGAATTATTATGACACCTCATGGTTTTATTGAAGATACTGATAAAGATCTGAAAAAATATAAAGACGATCATACTAAAGAATGGAGTAAAATCTTGGGTGGCGGTGATTTTAAAGTTATCGAAGAACAAGATTCTGTAGAAACTACTTCAACGTACGAACAAGAACCAGAATAAAATGGCAGATAATAATTTATTAGAGCTCCTCAACAATATGGATGAGGTTAATGACGCACCATCCTCTAAAAATGACAGAATACTGATCATCGACGGTCTAAATCTATTTTTCAGAAACTTCGCTATGCTTAATATTGTGAATGAGCATGGAGTTCATATAGGTGGATTAGGTGGGTTTCTTCGTTCGTTGGGGACTCTAATAAATGCTATTGATCCTACATCAATGTATATAATTTTTGATGGGGAAAATTCTTCAATGAATCGAAAAAATATTTTATCAGAATACAAATCAGGTAGACATATTTCTCGAATCACTAACTGGGAAATATTTGAAGATGTTGGGGATGAGCATGATGCTAAAGTAGACCAAATTGTAAGATTAATCGATTATCTTAAGTGTCTCCCTGTAAAAACCATAGCGCTCGATAAGGTAGAGGCCGATGATATTATCGCGCATTTAGCCCAAACTATCACCAATAATAATGACAACTCCCGTGCATTTATTGTTTCAAGTGATAAAGATTTTATCCAATTAGTAAGTGATAAAATTTGTGTATATCGTCCTATTGAAAAGGACTATTACAACCGAGATACTATTGTAGATAAATTTGGAGTTTTACCTGAAAATTTTATTTTATATAAAGTATTAATGGGAGATGCTTCAGATAAAGTACCAGGAGTTAAAGGTTTAGGAGTTAAAAAATTACATAAATTATTCCCTGAATTAAATGAACGAGTACTTACATTAGATGATATAATTAACCTCTCGGCTGAAAAACATAAAGAACATATTATATATTCTCGTGTAGTATTTGATGAAGCTAATTTAAGAAAAAATTATAAAATCATGGATTTACATAATCCCATGATGGATGATTTAGAGAAAAAATACATAGAAGATCAGATAAAAGAAGAACCACCCGTGCTTAATGCGGTTCCTTTTCTTAAATTTTATCAAGAAGATGGGCTACGCCATTTGATTAAAAACGTAGAATTTTGGATTAATAATCAGTTTCGAATATTAAATAGTTTTGTAGATGACTCTAAGTGAATTAAATAAATACGGCTCCGCATTTCAAGTAAAAGTTATCCATTCATTACTAGAACGTAAAGAATTTTTAACTAATATTTATGATATTTTAGATTCATCTTATTTTGATAATCAAGCACATAAATGGATTATTGATAATATTCTTAAATACTACCACGAATATCATACTACACCAACTCCAGAAGTATTAAAATCTGAATACGAAAAAGTAACTAATGATGTTTTAAAAGTTTCTATTAGAGAACAACTCCGTGATGCTTATAAAATTGTAGCTACAGATGCTGAGTATATTGAATCTGAATTTGCTGCTTTTTGTAAGAATCAGCAATTAAAAAAAGCCCTATTAAATAGTGTAGATTTATTAAAAGCTGAAGACTATGATTCTATTAGAGGTTTAATTGATAATGCACTTAAAGCAGGTAATGATAAAAATATTGGCCATGAGTACCTTAAAGACATTGAAACACGTTATCGTGAAGAACAACGAATTACTGTCCCAACACCTTGGGATGAATTTAATAAAATTCTCCAAGGAGGTCTCGGAAATGGAGATTTTGGTCTTATATTTGGTGGTCCAGGAGGTGGTAAATCTTGGAGTTTAGTAGCTTTAGCAGGACATGCTGTTAAATTAGGGTATAATGTAGTTTATTATACTTTAGAATTAGGAGAGGATTATGTAGGAAGACGCTTTGATGCTTATTTTACTGAACTCCCAGCAAATGAAGTTATGTTTCATAAAGAACAAATTGAAGAGGTTATGACTAAATTACCTGGAAAACTTATAATTAAAGAATTTTCACCAGGTAAAGCAGGAGTTTCGACGGTAGAATCTCATATTCAAAAATGTACTGATCTAGGAACAAAACCAGATATGATTGTTATTGATTATGTTGACCTTCTTCGCTCAAATAAAACAACTAGGGAACGAAAAGATGAAATTGATGATATTTATACAAGTACTAAAGGATTAGCCCGCGAGCTAGATATCCCGATTTGGTCTGCATCTCAAGTTAACCGACAAGGCGCTCAAGATGATATTATTGAGGGACATAAAGCAGCGGGCTCTTATGACAAAATGATGATTACGGATTTTTGTGCTTCTATTAGTCGTAAAGCTAAAGATAAACAAACAGGGGTTGGAAGATTCCATATTATGAAAAATAGATACGGTATGGATGGACTTACGTTTGGAGCTTTTATTGATATTGCAATAGGTAAATTTAAAATGGTTAGTGATGAAGAATTTCAAGCTTTATCATCCCAAGAAGAATCATCTGAAAACAATGTTATACAAGCCAATTTTAGTATAGCAGAACATAATCAGTTACAAATGAATAAATCACTTTTACAAGATATTTAATTTAATTTACTTAAAACATAATGGCAAAAAAAGATCTATTGCAGGAACGTATTGTTTATAAACCATTTGAATACCAAGAAGCTGCTGATTATTGGTTAAAACAACAACAAGCCCATTGGCTACATACAGAAGTTCCTATGATGTCTGATTTAACAGACTGGAACCAAAATTTAAATGAAACTGAAAAAAATATTATTGGTTCTATTTTAAAAGGATTTGCCCAAACAGAAACAGTAGTAAATGACTATTGGTCAGGATTAGTAACTAAATGGTTTAGAAAACCAGAAGTTATAATGATGGCTACAACATTTGGTGCTTTTGAAACTATCCATGCTGAAGCTTATTCATTATTAAATGAAACTCTTGGGCTTGAAAATTTTGATGAATTTATGGAGGATGATGCTACAATGGCTAAAATTGAAGCTCTTACTTCTGTTAGAGATAGTTTTAATGGTGAAAAAGATTTACATGAAATAGCTAAATCATTAGCAGTATTTTCAGCATTTACTGAAGGAGTTAATTTATTTAGTTCATTTGCTATTCTTTTATCATTTAAGATGAGAAATAAACTAAAAGGAGTAGGTCAAATCGTAGAATGGAGTATTAGAGATGAGTCTCTTCACTCAGAAGCAGGATGTTGGTTGTTTAGAACTTTGATTGAAGAGAACCCTAAGTTAAAAACCCCAGAATTAGAAGCTGCAATTAATGAAGCTGCATTATTATCACTTAAACTTGAAATTGATTTTATCAAAAAATGTTATGAGTTAGGAGATTTAGAAGGTTGTTCTCAATATGATTTAGAAAATTTTATTAAAAATAGAATTAATACTAAACTAGGAGATTTAGGCTACAAGGGTATTATTGGTGATATTGATCTTACAGCTGTAGAAAGAATGAAATGGTTTGACGCTTTATCAGCAGGAAAACAACATACAGATTTCTTTGCAAATAGAGTAACAAATTATAGTAAAGGTAATATGAATTGGGACGAATCAATTTTTTAAAATGGGTAATAACTTAATAGCAGATTATACAACTTGGGAACGTGGTAAAGATTTCCCTGAATTCTTTGATGAAGTAGCTTTATCTACTATATCAAAAGGATATTTAATGCCAGGAGAAACTCCAAAAAAGGCATATCGTAGAGTAGCACATGCTGTAGCTTCACGATTAAATCGTCCTGATTTAGAAAGTAAATTTTATAAATATATTTGGAATGGATGGATTGGACTTGCTAGCCCTGTTTTATCTAATACTGGTACAGACAGGGGTCTTCCTATTAGTTGTTTTGGGATTGATACTCCTGATTCAGTTAGAGGTATTGGTCTCACAAATGCTGAGCTTATGCGTCTTACCTCTTATGGAGGAGGCGTTGGTATTTCATTGTCAAGGATTAGAGGAAGAGGAGCAGGTATTACAGGAAATGGAAAATCAGAAGGTGTAGTACCTTGGGCTAAAATTTATGACTCAACTATTATTGCTACTAATCAAGGTAGTGTAAGACGTGGAGCAGCTTCAGTAAACTTAGATATTAATCACCCAGACATTAAAGAATTTTTACAAATTCGTCGTCCTAAAGGTGATCCTAATAGACAGTGTTTAAATTTACACCAAGCTGTAATGGTTGATGACGCTTTTATGAAGCGCCTACAGGATAGAGATAGTGAAGCTATGTCTTTATGGCTTGAAATACTTAAGTCACGTGTAGAAACTGGGGAACCTTATATCATGTTTAGTGATAATGTTAATAAGGATAACCCTTTAGCATATAGAATGAATAACTTAGATGTTAGTATGACTAATATTTGTTCTGAGATTACACTTCATACAGATGAAGAACATTCATTTATTTGTTGCTTATCTTCATTAAATTTAGCTAAATATGATGAATGGAAAGACACAGATGTTGTTGAAATTGCTACTTACTTTTTAGATGGTATAATGGAAGAGTTTATCCAAAAAACTAATGGTAAAGATTCAATGGTTCGCTCTCATAGACATGCCAAAAAAGGTAGAGCACTAGGTCTAGGTGTAATGGGATGGCATACTTTCTTACAACAAAAGGACTTACCATTTAATTCTATAGCTTCTACAGCATGGACTCATACTATTTTTAGTGATATTAGAACTAAAGCAGAAGCTGCCTCTCGTCAATTAGCAGTTGAATATGGAGAACCACTTTGGTGTAGAGGAACTGGTATGAGAAATACTCATGTTTTAGCTATTGCACCTACTGTATCTAACTCTAGAATTAATACCTGTTCAGCAGGAATTGAACCACACCCAGCAAATGTGTATGTGTTTAATGGAGCAAAAGGAACGTTTATAGTTCGTAATCCTGAATTAGAGCGCCTTTTAGAGTCTAAAGGTAAAAATCAAAATAAGCATTGGGAAAAAATATTAGCAGACAATGGGTCAGTTCAAAATTTACCATCAGATATTTTAACTGAAGATGAAAAAGAAATATTTTTAACTTTTCCTGAAATAAACCAACTTGCTTTAGTTCAACAAGCAGCCATCCGCCAGAGATATATTGATCAAACACAATCTTTAAATGTAGCTTTTGACCCTAAAGATTCACCTAGATGGATAAATCAAGTACATATGGAAGCTTGGAAATTAGGAATTAAAACACTTTACTATTTAAGAACTGATTCAGTAATTAAAGGTGATTTAGGTTCTAGAACTAGTGAAGATTGTTTAAGTTGTGATGGGTAATATGTTTTTAAATATGTATAATTAAAATAAAAATATCATGGCACGTAAGAAAAAAGTAGTTGAAAAAAAAATTAGCGTAATGAAAAAAGTTTATAACAAAGTTAAAGACTGGATTATTGCTAACGGAATAGAAGGAATAGCTGGAGCTATTATTGGAGGAACCTTATGGGTTTTTGGTTTTAAAGTTTATGCTGGATTCGCATTAGGAGTATTTGCTACACGTAATTGGGATATTGTAAAATCATGGTTACTTAAATTATTAAAAAAATAAACTTATTATTTTTTACTGTAAATTAAGGGCGCATTAGCGCTCTTTTTTTATATTTATAATTATGAATCAAATTACAAAAATATGTTTAGGTATATCAATTGCTATTCTACTGATATTCTTTATTGTAGAAACTCTTATAGTATTTAGAATATTTGAACCTAGTTATTTTCTTGCTGAATTTGGGTATGGATGTGTAATTGCTTTAATACCATTCTTTTCATATATTATTTGGGATTTCAACCGTACTTCTAAAGTAAAAGAAGCTAATATTGACTTACAATTAAGTGCGATTGATAAGTCAAACATAGTGGTAGTATTAGATATGGATGGGTACATTAGATCTCATAATAATCTTTTTCGTCAAACTATGAAATTCACAGAAAAAGAATTAAAAAATAAAAATTATAGGTATTTAGTTCCTAAAGATTATAGAGATAGTTTAAGTTATCATGAATTTTGGAATAGATTAAAAAGTGGTGAAGTAATAAGTGGTGAATTTGAACGAATTGCTAAAGATGGTACTTCACGTTGGTTATTTGGTAATTATACCCCAATACAAAATAAAAATGGTGAATATACTAAAGTTTTAAAAATATCAACTGATACTACAATACAACACCAAGCTGAAATCGAAGTTAACCAAAAGAATTCTTATTTAGAACATGCAGCAAAAATTTTAAGACATGATATGCATAGTGGAATTAATACCTATATGCCTAGAGGATTAAATTCTCTTAAAAGAAGAGTTCCTATTGAAAAAATAAGAGAATTAAAAATTGAAGCTCCACTTAAAATGTTAGAGGAGGGTTTAAAACACACACAAAGAGTATATTCTGGGGTTAAAGAATTTACTAATTTAGTTAAAGAAGATGCCCAGCTAGATATGGAAGTTCATAATTTAGGAGAGATACTTAGAAATTACTTATCTGCTACATCATATATTAAACAAGTTAAAATAGAAAGGTTACCTTCAATTGAAGTTAATGAACCACTTTTTTGTACTGCTATCGATAATTTAATTCGTAATGGATTAAAATATAATGATAGTTCTACTAAAAAAATATCTATTTATATGGAGGGTAATGCTACATTATGTGTTGAAGATAATGGTAGAGGAATTACTAATGAAGAATTTGAAAAGTTATCAAAACCTTATACAAGGAGAAACGGGCAGAAAGAAGGGGGATCAGGACTAGGATTAAACATATGTATAGCAATCCTAAAAGAGCATGATTTTACTATAACTGCTGAAAAATTGGAAAAAGGAACTAAATTAAAAATAAAAATAAAAACGACATGATAAACTCTATATTACTTATAGACGATGAAGATCTATTTCACTTAGTATTTGAAGATGCTTGTAGCATATTAGATATTACTTTATCTTTAGAAGCTTTAAATTCTTCTGATGAAGCTAATATTAAATTTAAATCATGGTGGCCTAGTGATCCTAATAAAGAACGTCCTGAATGTGTATTTGTTGATTTAAATATACTTGGTTCTTCATTTGATGGAATTGAAATGGTTCGTAAAATAAATTATGAATATGGAAATGGGTGTGTAATAGGTATTATATCTTCTTCTGATGATAATCAAGAAATTGAAAAAGCTCAAGAAGCTGGAGCCCAATTTTGGATCATCAAATCAGATGATATAGAACCTCGATTAGAAGAATTTATGACAGATTATGAATCATATCAAAATAAAACAGCTTCATTTAAAGTTTATAGATAATGATAGAAATAACAGAACACGTAAGAAATGTTCTACTAGAGGTTGCTAAAAATAAAAAAATCTATGTAGAAGGTAATTTTCTTAAACTCCTAAAAGCCCCAAAAGGTGATAAAGAGTTTATAGAATACCTTAAGCTATGCAAAGAAAAAGATATTACTACACGAAAAAAACGTTTAGAAGTTACAAAACAAGTTCAAAAACAAAATGGAGAGCTTGTTGAAAAACAAAAAGAAAATGATTCTTTAATGCAAGAACTTCAAGTAGCATTTGATGCGACAATTAAATTAAAAGAAGAAGCAGAAGAAAGTAAAGATAAAGCATTAGAAGATCTAGAAGTAATGCAAAAGAAAACACAATTTGAACTAATTAGTACAATTGTAAAAGTTGCTTTAGTAGTAATACTTGGTGTTGGTGTAATTACTACTGTTATGTATGCTTTAGCATTAACAACAGGAGCAGATACTCAAATTATAGGATCAACTTGGAGTAATATGTTTGGGATTTTACTTACTAATGCTTTTTCTATTGTAGGTACTATTATGGGTGTTAAATACGCAACTGAAAAAGAATAAAAATGAGTCCTCAAATATTAGATAATATTAGTACGAAATCTTTTTATGATCTTCTATCCTTACCTTTTGATAGGGACATTAATGAACCTAAACAATTAATTTCCCCACTAGTAGATTTTAACGAACTAAGTGATGAAATTAAATCAATTTTATTATCATTACCTATAGTACAGTATACTGGTGATTTTAAAGCAGGTGGGTTAGATAAAAAGCAAAGGTTGTACTTAATGAGTGAACTAAATGATATATTTTTAGTAGATACTGCTAATTCTAATTATGCTAAATGCGTAACCAAACTTATTAACGTTCCAGATTTAAGCGATAAAGAAATCATATTTACAGGTATTAATAAAAATCAAAATAAACTTATTAATCTTGTTAAAAAAAGTGAAAGTTATAGTTTAATTTATGATGAAATTGATTATATTATTGAAATTATTAATGAAAATGATGGTACTTTTACAAGTATCCAATATGGTGATAATTTTGTTATGGATACTGTGTTAGAAAAAGAAATTTTAGAGTTTTTCTATAAAAACAAATAGTATATTTATAAACATATAATTTGTTATACTTAATCGTTCTTATATGTTCAATAATATAAAAAAACAAATCATGGCTTTTAAAGACATTTTTAAAGATGATAATACTATTAATGAAAAAAATGTAATAGGATTTTTATCATTTGCAGTAATGGTAATATTTGCTACAGCAGATATAGTAACTGGATTTTTAGGAAAAGATTTAGTGGTACAAGAATTTATTTATAATTCATTTGTAATTATAACTTTAGGTAGTCTAGGGATTGCTGGATTAGAAAAATTTGCTAAAAAATAATTAAGATGAAATTAGAAGTATTAAGATTTAGTAGTCAAAAAGACTCAACTAATGGTATTTTATTTAATGTTACAGAAGGTAGAGAATTTTTATGCTATACTCTTGAAGATGAATACCGTGATGAAAAAATAAAAGGCGAAACTCGAATTCCAGCGGGTACATATAAAATAACTCTTAGAACTGTAGGTGGTTTTCACGGTAGATATGAAAAAAAGTATGGTGAGATGCATAAAGGTATGTTATGGGTTCGTGATGTACCTAATTTTGAATATATCCTTATTCATACAGGAAATACAGATGAACATACTGCTGGGTGTTTATTAGTAGGAGATACTCAACAACAAAATATAACTAAATCAAAAAGTGGATTTATAGGAGCATCTGTCGATGCCTATAAAAGAATATATCCTTCAATAGCCTCTGCAATAGAACGTGGAGATGACGTAGAAATTTCATACGTTGATTTTGACTAACAAAAAATACTAATATGTGGAAAAAAATCCAACAACGGATATTTCCCTTTATAATAGCAGCCTCCGCCCTGTCAGTTTCTGCTTCGGCCGCTTTCTACTCAGTTAGCGGTCTTAGCAAACTTTTTGCTGGGGCTACTTTTGCTGTAATAATCATGGCTACTTCATTAGAAGTAGCTAAATTGGTTATTGCATCTTTATTATACCAGTATCGTACAACGATCCCTAAATTATTAAAATATTATTTAACAATAGCTGCTGTAGTATTAGTATTAATTACTTCAATGGGTATTTATGGTTTTCTCTCAGCTGCTTATCAAGAAACAGCAGCAAAAGCAGGAAGTATAGATGCTAAAATTACTTTAATTGAAGTAAAACGAGATAACGTAAAAGAACAACTCGCGGTATACAGCGATGAAAAATCTAGTATTAATACTGCCGTGAGTGACCTTAGGTCTGGCTTATCTACCAATAAAATCCAGTATAAAGACAAAGAAACTGGTCAAATTATAAACACAACTTCTAGTTCAACTCGCAGAGCACTTGAAAGACAATTAGATCAAGCTATTGCTCGCCAAACAGAAATTAATATTAAAGTAGATAATTTAAATGAGCAATTATTCGGATATGAAACTGAGATAGTAGAAGTAAAAATCAATAATAATATAGCAGGTGAATTAGGCCCTCTTAAATATCTTTCAGGATTAACGGGCATACCAATGGATAAAATTATAAATTGGTTACTTTTAACTATTATATTTGTATTTGATCCTTTAGCTATTGCATTAGTAATTGCTGCTAACTTTGCTTTTGAAAAATTACGTCCTAAAACTAAAGATAATATTTACGGTGAAAAAGTAGTTATAAAAGAAGCTGAAGAGGTAACTGAAGAGGTAACTGAAGAGATAATCCCATCCCCAGAACCACCTCCTACTCCTACCCCAGTAATTCCAAATCAAGATCCTTCACATTTTCACCAACCTGGTAACGGAAGAAGATAAAGTATTTGGAATCCCAAAAATATTTTCGTATATTTATCGTATAAATAAATAAAAGTTATGATATTACGCTCAGGAAAATATAAAGGCAAAAAATGGACAGACGTTCAAACTTATGATCCAGGTTATATTAGATGGGTTAGAGAAAATCGTCCTGAAATGCTTAAATCACCAAAAACTACTGTTAAAAAAAATGAGTATAGTTATTTGGATGAGGTTACTGATTTTCGTTCATTAAAGAACCTACAACATACATTATTACGTAACCCAGGAAAACCAGAAGATGCCTTTTAAATTTATTCGAGAACAATCTATAAGTCAAAGTCGTGAGGTAGTTGATAAACACCTATCACGATATCAACCAATAAACTATAATAGATTTATGTGGTGGCGTACTCATACAGATAATGTAAAACCTTTAAGCAAACGTGCTCTTCTTAAGGATAGAATTATAAATGGTGATTTTAATGAATCATCTTATTTTATGCAAGCTCAATTAGCACTTTATCAAGCTAAAGATAAAGTAAATCTTAATAAACATAATTATTCAGATCAATTAGAAATATTATCTGTTGATTTAGCTCGCTATAAACGTTTAATGAGTGATTATGATAAGGAAGATAATGAACGTTTAGAAGCATTATATGAAGCCTTTACTAACCATTTTACAATTACTCGTAGTGAGTTAATAGAAGAACTTTGTAATTGGTCTGAAGATTTATTATCATATTATACCCATTGTACAAAATTTAAATGTGAAACTCCACTTTCTGTTAAAAAATCAAAGCGTGGGCGTCCAAGAAAAAAATGAGTTATATAATTGGCAGTAAATGTATTGATGTAAAAGATGGGGCTTGTATAGATGTATGTCCTGTTGATTGTATCCATGAAATGGTTACCCAAATGGTAATCCATCCTGAAGAATGTATAGATTGCGGAGCTTGTATCCCAGCTTGCCCTGTAGAAGCAATTTGGGAAGATGAAGATGAAGCTAAATCTATGGGGGATGAAAAATCAATAGAAATTAATTACAAACATTTTGGATTAGAATTTGAAGGATAGTCTAATTTTCCCATTTTTCTCCAATATTTATAATAAAATTAATACAAAATAAATTATGGCTTCAAGATTATTTGCCTCAATCCCCGACGCAGGTGCGACTTCAACCCCACCAGCTGCAGACACTGGTACTACAGTTAAGGGATTTGATAATACTGGTGGTGGTGGTAGAAAAGAATTTTTAATATATCAAACCTCAGCAGCATCAGCAATGGAAATAGGTAGCAACAGTGATGGTGATGCTTATAGCTATGTTAGAGGCCCAGAAGAAACAAGTGGTGAAGCTAGTTTTTATATAGCATTTCAAAACACTCAGTTATCTACTCCTGATGCAAATGATCCAACTGCACCATATACTTTAAAAATTGGTTTTTGGGGTGTTGCTTCATCATCANCTTCTAATCAAAAAATTCAACAAATGAACCAAGCTTGTGCTGCTATTAAAGCAGCTGATTCTACTCAACATCCCTCCTTGAAGGTGCAGGATTTCCATTTGCATTAGATGGTGCTGATTATACTGAGTTTGCTTTAGCTTTAAACGGTATCTCAGGATCCGGTGCTGCTAGTGGTATTAAATTAGGATGTATTGTTATTGAAAGTGGAAATGTAATAACAACCTAATATATAAAAATAATAAAATGGGACAAAGAATTTGGAGATATGCAACATCAGCTAATGCATCAACTGGAGAAACTAATGGAGGAGGAGCAAGTAGTAATTTTTTAGTCTATCAGACTGATCAAAGTGTTATACCTTCAACTATGAAAGGGGGAACTAGTACTGGTATGGTTATGGGCCCTGATGAAACAGGTAATATGGTTGTTTGTGCTGCCCATTCTTCTGTAAACTCTGCAAGTCCTAATGAAGAAACTTATGATGTTACATTTTATGGTGGACCAGATAGTAGTGAGTCAAAACAACTAGCTGCTATAAATGGAGCAGTCGCCCAAATGTCTGCTGCTGGTGTAAATGTTTCTAGTTTAGAAAATTACCCTTATAGTTCAGATCCTGATGGTGCTGCTACAGAAATAAATCAAGCAGGAGAAGTTCCAATAATAGTTTCAAAAGATGATACCATTTCATAATAAATAAATTATATTGCAGTATTAAACAGGGGAAGACTTTTTAGTTTTCCCTTGCTTTGTTTAAAAATTGGTTGTATATTTACCTAAAATAATAAGTTATGATAGAATTAGTAAAACATACTTTAGGAATCTGTGGAGAACATTGGCATCCAAATATCTTTACAATCTTAGTAGGTGGACTTGGATTAACTCCTGCTTTTAATTATATTTATTTCAAATTAAAAAGTTATAATGATAAAGGTTAGTCACGAAACCCCCTTATGTTTATTAGAAGATAGTCGTCATTTTAATGACTATGATTATGCACTTCCTCATTTATTTGATCAAGAAAAAGATTATCTAGAATATTTTCGCAATGCAAAAGCACAAGGGAGATATATTATAATGGATAACTCCCTTCATGAATTAGGTAAGGCATATGATACTGATCGTTTATTACACTGGGTTAATGAATTAGCCCCAGATGAGTTTATTGTTCCTGATGTATGGGAACAACGAGATGCTTCAGTAGTAAATGCTCGTAAATGGTCTCAAACTATACTTCCTGAAAATACTACTAAAGTAGCAGTAGTTCAAGCACAAACTATTCATGAAGCTGCAACTTGTTACCAAACATATAAAGATTTAGGATATAGAAAAATAGCATTTTCATATGGTGCTTCTTATTATAATGATGTAGTTCCTCATCCAAATAAAGATATTGGTAAAGCTTTAGGACGACTTTCAGTAATTTCAGCTTTATACAAAACTAAAGTTATTTCTCAAAATGATAGGATTCATTTATTAGGGTGTGCTGTACCACAAGAATTTGGTTGGTATAAAGGATTTGATTGTATTGAATCAATTGACACTTCAAACCCTGTAATGGCTGCTTTAGAAGGTATTAAGTATACTAATTCTGGTCTAAACAAAAAACCAAAAGCAAATATAAACGATTACTTTTTTATGCTAAGTAGTGAAGTAGATTATGATTGTTTAATACATAATGTTTCTAAATTTGGTGAAATTAATGATCTTTAAATTATGAAAACTGAATATAAAAACGGAAAATTAATTATTCCTATAGAAAAGGGAGATACTATGTTAACTGGAAGGTTTAGAAATAAACCTATTAAAGTTGAAAAAGTAGAAATAGATGATTTAGGACAACCTACAGTAAATGGAAGTCCTATTTTAAAATTTAGATTACCAAAATTAATGTAAAAGCGTTTGCCTATACGCTTAAAATACCTGGCTTATAAAATGCAATTAAAAATGATTTTTGAACAAGGAAAACACGTAGTAGTATCACTTTCAGGTGGTATGGACAGCTCAACACTATTACTTAAAGCACTAGATGAGTATGAAACAGTAACAGCTTTATCTTTTGACTATGGTCAAAAACATAGAGTAGAGTTAGAAAGAGCTCAATCATTAGTAGATTATTTAACTAGTAAAGGTTATAAAATAACTTATAGACAAATTAAACTAGATGGGTTAGTTGATTTACTTAATTCAGCTTTAGTTGAAGGTGGGGATGAAGTACCTGAGGGTCATTATGCTGAAGATAATATGAAAGCAACAGTTGTTCCCAATAGAAATAAAATATTTGCTTCAATAACTCAGGCAGTTGCTTTATCAATAGCAACTACTAAAAAAGAAATTACTAATATTGCTTTAGGAATTCATGCAGGTGACCATGCAATTTATCCTGACTGTCGTCAAGAATTTAGAGATGCAGATGATGCTGCTTTTAGATTAGGTAATTGGGATAGTGAGCTAGTAGATTACTGGACGCCTTATCTTGAAGGAGATAAGTTTACAATTTTACAAGATGGAGAAAGTCTCTGTCAAAAATTAAATATTGACTTTAATGAAGTTTATAAAAGAACTAATACAAGCTATAAGCCTTATCCTAGTGGTAATAGTGATTATAAGTCTGCAAGTAGTGTGGAGCGTGTTGAGGCCTTTATTAATCTTGGGAAGCCTGACCCTATACAATATGAAGATGATGAAGGCTTGGCTTCTTGGGAAAAAGTTCAAACACACGTATCTAAAATCCTAGCAGAACATGAGTGATAGAGAAATTATGGATGCTAAATTTAGCACCCTCAAAAGTAACAAAGCACCTGAACATTTATTTGGAAAGGATATTAATAAAATGCCTAATCAAAAATGGCACCAAATTATCTCATTTATCAAATCAGGAATTCGCATTCTAGGATATGTATTAATACCATACAGCTTGCCAATTGCTGCTTTGGTTCTTATATTTAGCGAAATAATTGGTATTATAGAAGAATTAGTATAAATTAAAAATTAAATCATGAAACAATTACTTTATTTTAGTGCTCCTTGGTGTGCACCATGTAAATCTTTTGGACCTACTATGGATAAAATAGCAAGTGGAGGTATCCCTGTATCTAAAATTAATATAGATTATGATGCAACAGCACCTGCAAAGTATAGTATTAAAAGTGTACCTACAGTAGTATTAATTCAAAATGGACAAGAAGTTAAACGATTTGTAGGAGTAAAGCCTTATCAAGAAGTAATAAATTTTTATAATGGGTAGATTTCAATCAAGTAAAGTATTTGATGGATTTTCTACTGTATTTCGTCAATGGAAAGCAGAAACAACACATTGTAGATTTTTACATGGTTATGGAATTTCATTTAAAGTATATTTTGAAGGTGATTTAGATCATAGAAATTGGGTTTGGGATTTTGGTGGTATGAAACGTGCTAAAACTCAAATTGATGGTATGTCTCCTAAAGCATGGATGGACTATATGTTTGATCATACTTTAATTTGTGCTGAAGATGATCCTGCTTTACCAAAATGGGAAAAGTTAGAGGAAGAAGGTATAATCCAATTAAGAGTTATTGAAGCTACGGGGGCAGAAAAATTTGCTGAGTATATTTTTAATAAAATTAATAATTTTGTTCTAGAAGAAACTGAAGGTAGGGTAAAAGTTACTAAGGTTAAATTTGCTGAACATGGTAAAAACGCTGCTTATTATGTCGCTTGATCCTAAACTTTGGAAAAAAACATCTCCTTTAGGCCGTATTGAAGATTACGATAAGGTACTTCCTATATTAGAAGTTTATCGTTGTGTACAATCTGAAGGTAGTCGATTTGGTCGTCCAACAATTGCTGTAAGAACTACAGGTTGTACTCACCGTTGTTATTTTGGTGAAGGTGGTTGGTGTGACAGTTGGTATACTTCAGTACACCCAGAAAAAGGTACATTTACATTTAATGACATTATTAAAATTTATGATGAGAATCCTCATATTAAAGAAATGATGTTAACAGGAGGTAGTCCAACTATGCATCCTAAATTAGTAAATGAAATAACCCATTTTGCTCATGAAAGAGGTATCCTTATTACTATTGAAACTGAAGGAAGTCATTTTCTTGAAACTGATTATCCAATAGGTCTTCTTTCAATCTCACCTAAGTTTAGTAATAGTGTCCCCGTTGTAGGAGCTATTACCCCAAATGGATCAGTTACAAATGAAAAGATGGTTAAAACACATAATCGTCTTCGTCTTAATACTGAAGCTATTAAAACTAGTATTGGTTATCATGCTGATTATCATTATAAACCTGTTTGGGATGGTACTGATGAAGGTCTTGCTGAAATTGAAGCTTATAGACAAGAGCTTAATGTTCCTAAAAATAAAACATTTATAATGCCAGCTGGTGATACTAGAGAAACTTTAGTTAAAATGTATCCTTTAATATTTGATATGTGTGCTGAAAAGGGATATAACATGACTGGTAGAGATCATATTATAGCTTTTGATACTAAAAGAGGTGTATAATGCCTGAAGATTATTTAGCTAAATTATGGAATCTATGGATGGAAGGTACTTTATCTCCATTTGAAATTACTCAAAAAGTAGGTTCTTATGGATATAGGGTATCTGTACTTTCTAAACAAAATATTATAGTAGAAAAGGAAAATGAAAAATTTGAATATCGATATTTAGGATGAACGAGAAAAAAAATATTATAAATCATCTAATTCAAACTCATAATTTTACAAAGTATTTAGAAATTGGAGTAGATGACCCTGAAGTTAACTTTAAATTAATTAATTGTCCTACCAAACACTCAGTTGATCCCTGTATTGAGTTTGATGCTTTTGTAGATTATAAGTACCCTTCAGATGAGTTTTTCTTTAAATTAGAAAATGGCCAATTAAATCTCCCCCCAGATTATAAGTGGGATATAGTATTTATAGATGGATTACATATTTCTACTCAAGTAGAAAGAGATTTTAATAATGCTTTCAACCATTTATCTGAAAACGGATTTATTTTAATTCATGATGCTAATCCTCCTACTTTATGGCATGCTAGAGAAGATTATATTGTTGAGGGTTTAAGAAAACCTTGGAATGGTACAGTTTGGAAAGCTATTTATAAACTTAATGCACTAAGATCGGATTTAATACTTCACACAGTTGGAGGTATGGGAGCTACTTTTGATAGAATTGAAGATGGGATTTGTGATTTAGATTGGGGTTTAGCTGTGATTCATAGGGGAAATCAAGAATGTTGTGAATTTGATAATCCTTTTTATGAATATCGAAAGTTTGAAGAAAATAGAAAAAGATATTTAAATACCATTAATTTAGAAGAATTTTATCAAATATATAAGTAAACATGGAAACATTATTCAATCGTAAGTCTATTGATTTTAAAACAAAAATTTTAGGAAAACAAATTTCGGCTGAACATAATGGTGACAAAACCCCGGTAGTAATGGTTGGGTTACTTAATGGGTGTTTTGCGTTTTACAGCGATTTAGTACGATCAATGTCGATTGACGTGGAATGTGATTTTATGCGCGTTAAATCGTATATTTCAAAAAATAAACAAGGTGATATTCAAATTACAAAAGATTTAGAAACACCAATTAAGGGTAAGCATGTTTATATTGTTGATGATATTTACGATTCTGGTAATACAATGGCAGCAGTACTGGAGTATTTAGAAGTTAAACACCCAGAATCAATTACAATAGTAACTTTAATTAAACGTAAAACTTCCCCCACACCCCCAGTTCAACAACATCATGCTTTTATAATAGATGATGAATGGGTAGTTGGTTATGGGATGGATGATGATAAAGGACATTGTCGAAATTATTCACAGATTTACGCTTTATAATTTGGCTTTAATCAAATTAGTTATTATATTTACCCAAAATAAGTTATAATACATGGAAAACAAACGAAGAAAAATCCACGAAGAATTAGAAGTGGTACAAGAAGGTTTTGCTAATGGAGTAGCTCCTGGTTTCCCATTTAATAAGGATCAAAAACAAGAAATGATTGACCAAGCAACTATGGCCTATGGTCAATTTTTAGATGCCCTAAAATGTGATTGGAGAAATGATCCAAATTCAATGGAAACTCCTCGTCGTGTAGCTAAAGCATATGTAAATGATTTATGGTCAGGACGCTATACAGCAATGTCCCCTATTACTTCATTCCCTTCAGATGGTTATGATGGAGTAGTTATTGAAAGAAATATCCCATTAACATCTATGTGCTCACATCACCATCAAACAATTGGAGGTGTAGTTCATATTGGTTACATTGCAGGTGAAGATGGTCAAGTAATTGGTTTATCTAAATTAAATAGAATTGTAGAATTATTTGGTCGTAGAGGTGCTATCCAAGAACAATTAACATCAGCAATACACAATGCTGTATCTAAAATCACAGAAGGTAATTTAGGTGTAATTGTTACTATTGTAGGTACTCATAACTGTGTTTCTTGTAGAGGTGTTAAACATCAAGGAGCAGCAATGGTTACCACTAAAGCTTCAGGTGCTTTTAGAGAAGATACAAATAATGCTCGTAAAGAGTTTTTTGATAGTTTAAAAATTAATAACGGAGGACATAACATTTAATTATGGATTTTAAAGAAGAAATAGCATTAGAACTAATTAAGGGATTAGGTATCCTTAATTCACTTAGGGATAGAGATCAACTAAGTATGACTCCAGAATCAGAATGGGCTGATTTAATGGCAGATAAAATTGTAGCTAAGTTTAAAGGAGAGTATGTCCCATTTGTGAGTGAGGTAGAAGAATTTAACGCCACAATGGGGAAACCTAATAATTATGAACCTACAATACCTGAAAACACTAAAGAATGGATGTTTGTTTACGACTTCATTCTCGAAGAACTTGAAGAATACAAAGCTGCCTGTGAAGCAGGTGATATTGTTGAGGTGCTTGATGCTTTATGTGACATTGCCTACGTTTCGATTGGTAACGGAGCTATGCTTCATGGTCTTAAAGATAAATTATGGGATGCCTATCAAGAAGTCCAAGGGAGTAATATGTCAAAGGCTTGCAATAACGAAAAGGAGGCACAAGAGACGGTGGAAAGACGTTCCAAAGAACAAAATGAACCTTGTCACTACGAGAAGGTTGGAAGGTATTATATTGTCTATAGATCCCGAGATAAAAAAGTAATGAAAAATATTAATTATTATAGACCTGATTTAAAACAGTTTTTTACTGAATCGGATAAACAAGCATTTTTTACCCATTTTAACCATCATCCCTCAGCTGCAAAACAAATCAAATGAGTTATAAAAAGTGTTATCAGGGTAAAAAATTAGGACCCAATCATTATGAAATGCACTTATGGGAAGATGATGGAAAACATCAAGTTGTAGGTTATAAAGATAAAGCTTATGTTGAGTGTAGTAAAGATCAAGCTACACATAGAGGATTAAAAGGTGAATTTGTTAAACCTATAATAGACTGGAAATTCTCTAAAAACCCAGAATATTCATCTGATAATACTTTAGGTTTACATTTTCAAGATATGCCTCCATATCAAAAATTTCTTATTGACAGATATGGGATTAACGATGAACCTTCTACTACACATAAAGAAATATTTTTTGATATAGAGTGTGAAATGGGAGGAGCTCTTACCGAAGAATACATTGAATCAGCTCCAAAACCTATTACTTCTATTGCTTGGTATGATAAACAAGTAGATGAATGGGGTATCTTAATTTTAGATAAACAACAACAACTTAATCATACTAAAGCTAAAAATAAAGAAATTATACCCTGTTCTACTGAATTAGAATTATTAAAAAAGTTTGTAGCTAAATTTAAAGAACTTAATCCTGATATTATTGTAGGTTGGAACAGTGATTATTTTGATATTCCCTATTTATACTATAGAATTTACTCAGTTGTAAGTAAACGAGCTGCTAATAGTTTATCTCCTTTAGGTATAGTTAAAGCTAAAAGAGATACTAAATATTGGTGGAAAAAAGATCAATATGTAGATATTATAGGTGTTGAGTCTCTTGATTATATGAGATTACATAAGAAATTTAGTTTTAGAGATGAGCCATCTTATAAATTAGATGTTATTGGAGAAAAATACACAGGCTTAAATAAAATTGAGTATGATGGTAACTTAGATAAGTTATTTGAAGATGACATTTATAAATTTATTCAATATAATTTCCGTGATGTTGAAATTTTAAAATTATTAGACGAAAAATTAGAATACTTAGCTTTAACTAAAAATTTATCTCATAAAGGAAAACATAATTATAGTGAAGTTTATGCTAACACTAGAACCCAAGATGGAGCCATTTCAGCTTATTTATTAAGTCAAGGTATTGCACCTCCTGCTAAAGATGTTAATCCTATTCATAAAAAGAATTATGCTGGAGGTTATTTATTTTGCCCTACTGCAGGTATCTTTAATTATATGTTTGATGAAGATTTAACTTCATTGTATCCATCTATTATTATGTCTTTAAACATTGGTAAAGAAACATTAGTAGGACGGATTAAAATTTCTGATGAAAAGGTAGTAGTTGAAGGTAAAGAAATTTTTAATTGTAGGTATGCTTTAAATGATTTAGAAAAAATGGATCCTACTATAGAATTAACTATTGAAAACCCACAACGAAAAATAGCTCAAATGACAGTTTCTAAAATAATTAAACTAATTAAAGAAGAAAACTTAGCCATATCAGCTAATGGTGTAATGTATAGAACTGATTTTGACTCAGTATTAAAAACAATTCTTTCTAAATGGTTTGATGAAAGAGTTATATATAAAAATAAAATGAAAGAAGCCTATACAGCTGGTAATAAAGCTTTAGGTGAACAAATGCACTTAAAACAACATACAATGAAAATTTTGTTAAATAGCTTGTATGGTGCAACTGCTCTTGGTAGTTTTAGATATGGCAATGTGATTTTAAGTGAAAGTATTACACTTACAGGACAACGAATTATTCAAGAATCAGCATTATTTGCTAATTCACATATGAATAAAGTAATGAGAGACGAAATAACCTTATGAAAAGTCTTTATGATATAGGTTATAACCTATCAGATAAAATTATCTATCACAGATATGATAGATTTTACCCTTTATTTTTAGAACCCTTACGTGACCAAGAATTTAATATGTTAGAAATTGGAGTTGCGGGGGGAGAGTCTTTACAAATATGGGAAGAATATTTCCCAAAAGCACATCTTTACGGTGTAGATAAGAATTATGACGCCTATAAATTATCTAGTGAAAGATTTAATCTACACCAATTTGATCAAAGTAACCCTAGTGATTTACAAGAAATAGTAAATACTCTTCCTAAATGTAAGCTTATTATAGATGATGGATCCCATCACCCTTATCATCAATTTATTACTTTTACAAAATTATTCCAAAACCTATTAGAACCCGGTGGTGTGTATATAGTTGAAGATATTGAATGTAATTGGTGGAAGCACGATTCTGATGTATATGGGTATGAAATAGGACATTTTAATATTTTGGATTATTTTAAAAATACTTTGGATCAAATTAATAGTGAATTTAGTAATAAACAAAACCCTTTAAATATATCTACAGTTACATTTGCTCATAATTGTATCATTATTACTAAGCAAACCCCTAAAGAAACTGAGATTAATAATAGACCTTATAGATTTAAATCAGAAACACAAACACAATTATGATTACAAAACAAGCAATTAGAAAAGGAGTTGAAGTTCAATGTAACGGAAAAACTTTAACCAAAGAGCAAATTATTTCTAAAGGAGAAAATTGGAGTGAACAAACCGAAAATTTCTTTAGAAAAATGTTAAAACAAGGAGGAAAATTTAGCCTTAAAGGTGACCAATTTGAAATATCCACTCCTGATTTACTTTTAAATAATAAAGGTGAAGTTGAATCTGTATTTAAAGAAGACGAAGACGAAGAATGAAACCATTAGAGCCCACACCTAATTTTATTTGTAACAAAGAAGATACAAACTACTGTGTTTATGTTGATACAGACTCTAATTATTATAATGCTGAGCCCATGCTTAGATATCTCTATCCTAATTTTGATAATATGTCAGAAGAAGAAAGAGATGAAGCACTTGAAAAAATTGCCCTTAAATATCAGGATTTAATTACTAAATCTTATAATACACTAGCATTTGAGGCATTTAATATTCAAGATCATAGATTTGATATGAAAACTGAATGTATGATTCGTGCTGGTTACTTTAGAGCTCCTCGTAGATATGCTCAATGGATTACTAAAAAAGAAGGTGTTCCAACTGATGATTTAGATATTAAGGGATTAGAATTTATGAAAGCTAACTTTCCACAAATATTTAGTGATTTCTTTAAAGATGTTTTACAAAAAGTTATTAAAGGTACCCAACAAAAAGAAATTGATGAGATGTTAAAATCATTTAGAGCTAAAGTATTGGCTGATGATATGGATCTTACTGTGTTAGGTAATCCTACTCGTGTAAAAACTCTAGATAAATATTTAGCTTCTACACCTCGTCCTGGAGAAATGTTTTCTATAATAGCTCAAGGTGCACCTGCTCCTGTAAAAGCAGCTATTAAATATAATGATTTACTTACATTTTGGAAGTTAGATAAACAACATTCTAAAATTGTCCAAGGTGATAAAGTTAAATGGATATATTTAAAAGATAATCCATACAGAATAGATGCCTTAGCATTTCTTGATTTTGATATGCCAGATAAAATTCGTATATTACTATCACAGTATGCAGATAAAAATAAATCATTTGAAACCATTTTAGAAAGTAAGTTAACTGGGTTTTATAATGATTTAGGTTGGGATTTAAATATGAACCCTTATAGAAATATGTTTTTTAATTTTTAGTTATGATAAATAAGAACGAGTTACAGTCAACAATTGGTAAATACCATCTAAACGGATTAATTGAATCGGTTAAATGGACTATCGCAGATAACGCATTAACTGTCGATTTCCAATCCCCATATAAAGATATGATTGGACGCGTTTACCACGCATCATTCCCGCTAAAAGACGCAGAAATTGCGATATACGATACATCAAAATTAAGTAAATTATTAGGCATTACTAGTGGTGAAGTATTCATTAATTTAACTAAACCAGAGCAAGCTAAAATCTATGATAAATTAGTTATATCAGACTCAACTTATACTCTTAATTACACTCTTAGTGAATTACTTTTAATTCAAAAAGTAGGTACAGTAGAGGATCCTGATAATTATAAAATAGTTACACAACTAGATACTGAAAGTATAAGTGCTCTAATTAAAGCACATAATGCACTTGAAAGTGATAATGTAATTGTTTTAATTGATAGGGATTTAGATGGTCAAGATGTTTTGGTAATGTCATTTGGTGATGATCTTAAACATACTAATAAAATAGACTTTCAAATTCCTTTTACTACTTTAACAAATATTAAATATGGAACTCGTATTCCATTTGATTCTAAAATGATTAAAAATATATTAAATAATAATAAAGATGCTACAAAAGCTACTATGAAAATTAGCTCTGAAGGTTTAATGAAATTTGAATTTGAAGGTGATAATTGGAATAGTTTTTATTATGTTGTGCGGAAAGCAAATATTTAATATACGTATACACGAATATAAAATTGCGGAGCTAGGGCACGCTTGTTATGTTCATAATTAAATTAACCGAGAGCTTCGGCCTCACAAATAAAATGATATGAGTACATTATTCGATGAACGCACACCGTTCGATTTATTATTTCGTAATCTGTTCAAAGCAGATTCAGGATTTCAACCTACAACGTTTGAAACCAAACAACCCCACCCACTAGATATTTATTATGACGATGAAGGACTTCATTTTGAAGTTGCCTGTACTGGTCTAACTAAAAAAGATATTCAACTTGAAATTGATGGAGATCTTTTACAAATTATCTATGAAAAACCAAGTGAAGAAGAAGATTTTAGCAATTATGTCTATAAAGGATTAGCTAAAAGATCTTTTAATTTAGGCTATAAAGTAGCAGCTAAATTTGAACTTGAAAAATTAGAAGCAGAAATGAAAGATGGTTTACTCCATTTATTTATCCCAACTGCTGAATCTAAAAAACCAAAGTCAATTAAAATAAAATAAAAGTTTTGTAAAAAAGCGTGTCCTAGCGCGATTTTATTCGTATATTTACGGTATAATAATAAATAAACAGTTATGGCTAAACCTAGCAAATCAAATTTAAGATTTATCAAAGATCCACAATTAAATCCTTATTACATTCAATTGGATGAATATTGTTACATTGCCCAAAAATCCACATTTTCAGATGCTGGGCATGAATATCAAAATACTATTGGTCATTATACTTCTTTAGGACTCTGTCTTGAAGCAATTGCTCGTGATGACGCTAAATCTAAAAGTTATAACTCACTAAAAGAGTTTGTAGAACGCTTTGAAGCTAAATGTCGTGAAATTAAAAATCTAATTAAACTATAATAAACTATGAAAATTGAAGCATTATACAATGCCATCATTGTAAAACCTGTAGACGTAGAAGAAACTCGTTACGGTAACATTGTTGTACCTGATTTAGGTAATGACACAAATAAAACAGCTGAAGTAGTAGGTGTAGGCCCAGGTCACACTATCTTTGGAGGTAGTTTTTTAGCAACCCAACTTACAGAAGGAGATATTGTAGTTCTTCCTACTATGGGATTTACTAAATTCGAATATGAAGGTCAAGAATATTGGATTGGTAAAGAAAATGAAGTTTTAGCAAAAATAAATAAATAAATAAAAATGAGTAAAATAATCGAATTTGGTCCTGATGCACGTAAACAACTAGTCACAGGTATTGATAAGTTAGCAGATGCTGTAGTTGCAACTTTAGGTCCTAATGGACGTAATGTAGTTATTTCAAACGGAGGCATACCTCAATCTACTAAAGATGGAGTTACAGTTGCTAAAAGCATTTCTTTAAGTGACAATGTAGAAGAAGCAGGAGCTTCAATGGTAAAACAAGCAGCTATAAAAACTGCAGATGTTGCTGGTGATGGTACTACTACAGCAACTTTATTAGCTCGTGAAATGGTAAAAGCAGGTTTATCTCATCTTAATAATGGAGATAATGCTGTTGAAATCAAGCGTGGGATTGATAAAGCTGTTAAAGAAGTAGTAGAAGANTTACGTACTAAAACTTCACAAGACATTACAGAAGAAACTCAATTAGAGCAGGTAGCTACTATATCTGCTAATAATGATGTAGAAATAGGTAAACTTATAGCTACTTCAATGAATAAAGTAGGTCGTGAAGGAGTTGTTACAATTGAAGAATCTAAATCAGGAGAAACTTATCTAGAAACAGTTGAAGGAATTCAATTCCAACGTGGTTTTAAATCTCCATATTTTGTAACTAATAATTCTACAATGTCAGCTGTATTAGATAAATCTTATATTCTAATTGCTGATGAACGTTTTACTAATGTAAAAGATCTACTTCCTATATTAGAAGCTGTATCTGGAACTGGTCGTCCTCTTCTTATCATTGCTGAAGATATTGATAATGAAGCACTCGCAACTCTTGTTGTAAATAAGATGCGTGGAACATTAGCAGTGTGTGCTGTTAAAGCTCCTGATTTTGGAGATCGTCGTACACTCATTCTTGAAGATATAGCTACTTTAACTGGTGGTGAGGTATATTCAAAAGAAAAAGGTATGAAGCTTGAAAAATTCTCATGGGATTGGTTTGGTGAGTCACGTACAGTTACTGTAACTAAAGAACAAACTACAATTGTAGATGGAAAAGGAGAAGCAGAACAAATTGAAGCACGTATTAAAGCATTACAACAACAAATTGAACAAGCAACAACACCTTTTGAAGTTGAAAAGCTTCAAGAAAGGCTCTCGAAATTTGTTGGAGGAGTAGCAATAATCCATGTTGGTGGAAATACTGAAACTGAAATGAGAGAAAAGAAAGATCGTGTAGACGATGCTCTTAATGCAACAAAAGCAGCAATTGAAGAAGGTATTGTTGCTGGTGGAGGTGCAGCTTTAATTTATGCTCGTGAAGCTATTACTAGAGATAATGTTGGTGCTCAACTTGTATATAAAGCTTGTGGTCGCCCATTTGAACAAATTTTAACTAATGCTGGTTATGATTTATCATCTGCTAAAATCCTTAGTTTAGAAGTTGCTAAAAGTATAATTACTGGACCTTGGCATGGTTACAATTTAAAAACTGAAATAGTTGAAAATTTAAGAGATGCTGGAATTATTGATCCAACAAAAGTAACTCGTACTGCAATTGAAAGTGCAGCTTCAGTAGCTGGAACTATTCTATTAACTGAATGTGTTGTAGTTGATGATCCTGATTCAAAAGATGAAGCAGATCCTATGGCTGGAATGATGAATGGTATGAACGGTATGATGTAATGAAGGAACAACAAGAATTCCTAGAATTAATAGCAACAAGAGTTCCCCCTGGTGATCGTTGGTCACTAGAGGGGGACCAAGTTGTCCATAAATCTATTACAGAAGCTTTAGAAGCGTGGTTCGCAAAAACTGGTGAAAAGGCTCAATTTAGACTTGCTCCTATAGAAGGAAAATTGTATGTTATACGTACTGAAGAGGTAGAAATTAAAGTTGCCCCTCCTAAGAAATTTAATATCTATGGTGATTACTAAAGATCATACATTACTGGTTGAAAAATATCGTTCTAAAACATTAGATAATTATGTTGGAAATGAACATATTAAAAAAACCATTAAACAATATATATCTCAAAATGACATCCAAAACCTCATTTTTTATGGTCCTGCGGGAACGGGTAAAACCACTCTGGCAAAACTTATCGTTAATAACCTTGATTGTGATCATATTTATATTAATGCCTCTGATGAACGTGGTATCGAAACTATCAGAGATAAAGTCTCGGGATTCGCATCTTCAGCATCCTTCAAACCGCTTAAAGTAGTTATATTAGATGAAGCTGATTTTTTAACAATTCAAGCACAAGCTTCACTTCGTAATGTAATTGAAACATTTTCTCGTAGTACACGTTTTATTATGACCTGTAACTATGTTGAACGTATTATTGATCCATTACAGTCACGTTGTCAAGTGCTTAAAATTATACCTCCATCGAAAGTAGATGTTGCTAAACATATTGCTTGGATTTTAGGAGAAGAAAATATTAGCTTTGTAATAGGAGATATTAAAACAATTACTAATCAATTCTACCCAGATTTACGTAAATGCCTTAATACCGTCCAACTATCAACCCAAGATAATCTATTAACAATAGATAAATCAGTACTTGTGTCATCAAATTATATGGCTCAAATATTAAAAGAATTAAGTAATGCTAAACCTAAATGGCGTGAGATTCGTCAGATTATTGCTAACGCAAATGTTAGTGATTTTGAAGAGCTTTACCGTTATCTTTATGATAACGCTCATGTATATGCAAGTAGTAAGGAAGGAATGGTGGCAATTTATATTAACGAATATAGTTACCAATCCAACTTCCGTATTGATAAAGAAATCAACTGTATGGCACTCATACAGAAATTAATCGAATTAAAATAATATGAATTATCAAACCTTAGTATTTGGAGATAGACATTTTAAATTAATTCGAACTTTGCAAGAAACACCTAAGTTTTCAAAGGGCATTCCTGATCTTAAATTACTTTGGAATTGCGATACAGTTTTAAAGAAAAATGGAATGCTTTATTTTTGTAGAGCAATAGAAAATATAGAATATGAAGAACTTTCTTAAATTTACCATTATTTGGATTAGCCAAAATTTAGCCGTACCTTTTTGGATGGTTGGTCATATTCATTTAATGACTACAATTTATGAAGACATACATGAGATCTTGGCCAGCTTAGGTATGAATATAATAGTATTAATTGGCTTTATTTTAGATTATAAACAAAACAAAAATTAAAATGGCAAAACAACCTCAAATGAATGTTGATTTAAACAACACCGAATCTGTAGAACATAAGAATGGTAAGATTTGGACTCAGGGATTTATTATTAGAAAAGTTTCAAAATTTGTAGCTGGAACAGATGAAGATGCTATGATGCCAATTCCAATCTTTTATGATTCTGTTAGCGGAGAAATTTTACAAGCAACCCTACCAAAAGAATTAAGAGATGACCAACCCAAAAAACCTCTTCGAGTGGTTGACTGAGATAACAGTTAATAAAACTCCTATTGCAGAAATTTCGGAAGAATCATGGGATAAATTTAATTCTTACATGATACATAGATACGTATCGATGGATATAAATTACATAGATATTGTAAATTATGTTCAAAAAGTTAACCCACAAAGTAAGAAACAAATTTATTCCATCTATAAAGAAATGATTCCAAAGAAAAAAGTCTGGTTAAAGTATATTAAAAACGAAAATAAAAAAAATTATCAAGAATTAGCTGAATATATTGCTGATTATTATGAATGCTCCTTAGGTGAAGCGGATCATTATATTGATATTTTAGGTATTAGTGTTAGAAGTATTCTTTGGAAAATGGGGGTTGAAGAAGCTGAAACTGAAAAATTAATTCAAAAAGCAAAGTTATGAGTACCTTAAGAGATATGCTTTATACATCAGCTCATGCTGATAGAGCTAAAGCACTTTTAACCTTAGATCTATTAGAAAACCATCAATCAGGTATTGGTGATCATTCCACAGATGATTTTTATAAAAATGCTGAAGAAGCTCTTGCTATGTTAGTAGAAGCTGATGATCGTTTAGAAGCAATTGAAAAATATTTAAATAATAAACAAGTTATATAAAATGTCAAAAAAATTAGGTTCTAATATTAAAGCAAGTGAAGTTATTAAAAAAGAGTATCCTCATATTTACGATGGTTATATGGCTATCGTGGAAGAGCAGTTGGAGTTATTCAGCAAAAAACATTTGGACTACGGTATGGCTAATATTAGCGCTGGTACTCTACTTGCTACTGAAGAAGAGAGGTCTTTTGCTCTCACAGGACTTTGGTATAGAATAAGTGATAAAATTAGTAGATGGAAAAATCTATTAATTAGTAATAGAGCTGTTAATAATGAACCCTTAACAGACACATACCAGGATATTGTAAATTATGGGATTATTGCTCAATTAGTTGAGCGAGGTTTATGGAAAAAATAAACTGTGAAAAAGGTTTACAGCATAACAGACGAATTTGAAACTCAATTAGCCCAATATACAGGAGCTAAATATGTTGTTGCTCTAGACAGTATGTCTAATGGTTTATTTCTTTCTTTATATTACGAACATCATGTGATGAATCGTACAAATAATATAATTACAATACCTTCTAGAACTTACCCATCAGTTCCATGTGAAATTATCCATGCTGGTTTAAAAGTAGGTTGGAAAATGATTAATGGGAAAACATTAACAGGAGCTTATCAGTTAGAAGGTTCTAATGTATGGGATTCTGCTTTAACATTCACAGCAGATATGTACAAACCTAAAACTCATATGTGCATTTCATTTACAGGTCCCTATAAACATTTTAAATTAAGTAAAGGTGGAGCTATTTTAACTGATAGTCATGCTGCTTATTTATGGTTCAGACGAGCCCGATTTTCAGGTAGACGTGAATGTTCATACCATGATGATAATTTAGATATGTTAGGTTGGAATTTCTATATGATGCCAGAGTTAGCAGCTAGAGGTTTATTACTTATGGATCAATTTTATGGTAATGATGGTAATAAAAAACATAATAAAGATTTAACATTACCTTACCCTGATTTATCTAAATTTGAAATATATAATAAGTGAAAAATGTAGTTTTAATAGGAGGAGGTAATCAAGCTCACTATACTATAGATATTATAGAAAAAGAAAATAAATATAATATTATAGGTATTATAGATTCTATACATGAAATAGGGAGTAATAGGTTTGGTTATCCTGTAATAGGAAGACAAGAAAATATAGGTATCTTAATTAAACAATTTAATATTGAAGGAGGTATTATCTCAATTGGGGATAATTGGGGAAGATATTATGTTTATAATCAAATTAAAACATTATCTCCTAACTTCCATTTTTTCAATGCAATCCATCCTTCAGTAATTATAGGAAAAGATGTTGAAATTGGTAAAGGAATAGTAGCAATGGCTGGTTGTTTTTTTAATCCAAAATCTAAAATAGGTAATTTTACCTTTTTTGCAACTGGAGCTCAAATTGAACATGATTGTATTATTGAAGACTTTGCTAGCATCTCAGCAGGATCTGTTATGGGGGGTTATGTTAGAATTAGTAATTATGCTGCTATTACTTTAGGAGTAACTATTGTAGATAGACTTACTATAGGTAAAAATAGTGTAATAGGTTCTGGAAGTCTAGTAACTAAAGACATTCCTGATAATGTTTTAGCTTATGGTAGTCCCTGTAAGATTATTAAAACCCGAAAAGAAGGAGAAAAATTTTTAAAATGACTCAACAAGATGTTTTAGATTTAAAAAATAAGGGCTATGTTATTCTTAGAAATAAAGTATCCCAAGAATGGATAAATAAATTATCTGTTGGGATTAATAATGCTTTTATTGAACATAGAAAAACTCAAATTCAAAATAATAATGATATTACTATAGGTGGGGTAGCACTCCATGCTTTATTAAGTGATAATATTTTTATAGATTTTTTAGATTTTTTAATTAAAGAAAATTTTATTAAAGATTTAGAAGATTATTATTTTAAAAGTAATTGCATTTTAAATTCATTTAGTGCTTTAAATAATATACCTCATCAATCAAATTTTTCTTCATTTATACATAGAGACTTAAGATTTTATTCCCATAATCTTCCAACTATGGTAAATTGTCTTTTAATGGTTGATGATTTTACAACTGAAAATGGAGGAACTTATCTATTACCATATTCCCATTTATGCGAGGAGAAACCAGATTCTAATAAATTTTTTTCTGGTGCACTACAAGCTACAGGTAAAAGTGGAGATATGTTAGTATTTGATTCTAATATTTGGCACTCCACAGGTTTAAATACTACTAATAAAGGTAGGCGAGGTATTCCTATTACTTTAAGTAGATCATTTATGAAACAGTTATTAGATTACCCTAGAGCTATAGGATATGATAAAATAGAAAATTTTGATCCAAAACTTCAACAGTTATTAGGATATTATTCTAGAGTACCTTCATCATTAGATGAATGGTATCAACCTGAAGATAAACGTTTTTATAAAAAAAATCAAGATTAATGCAACAAAAAGAATTAATATCTATTGGAGCTCATTGTCCTGATAGTGATACTAAAAATTTATTATTAACGTGTTTAAAATCTCTTCAATCTATAAGAGATAAATATGATATTTTAGTAGTCACACATATTCCTCTTGAAAATTATATTTACGATTATGTAGATTATGTTTTTTTTGATAAAAATAATGATATGATTTATGATTTAGAATATCTAAATCTTCCTTGGTTTGCTCCTACTGAAACCCAAAAAATTACTTCACCTTATATAACAGCAAGTAATACCTACTTAGCAGCTTATCGATTATTTATAGCAAATTTTGGTATAGCTAAAACTATGGGGTATTCTAAAATTCACTGGCTAGAGTATGATTCTGAAATAGCCGATACTGAGTTTTTTAAAATTAATTCCCAACATTTAAATACTCATGTGG